>Ga0194135_10000118_pt1 | contig 44340 bp, 37 predicted proteins | sample LitLau_LLRF_2013_FD_134024 | JGI IMG/M metagenome (GOLD analysis project Ga0194135, IMG submission 134024) | Freshwater sediment microbial communities in response to fracking from North America - Little Laurel Run_MetaG_LLRF_2013 (version 2) | ecosystem: Environmental > Aquatic > Freshwater >...
ATTCAAACGCCTCACACAGTTGTCTTACGTGGATGGGGTTCTGTCAATTTTCACTCATCTGCCTCCAGCCTTCTCTTCTCTCACGGAGCAAGACGACAGTAAACAGTTCCTTCTCTCTGGTACTGCGGCAAAGGGCGATCGGTGGAAGTCGTTGCGTTACTTTGCAAGACGTGCGTGTAGACCACGGTTATCTGGCGATTTCCTGAGGGAGGTTCGAAGTACGACGGTAACGACGGCGTTGAAATGAGTAAAGACTGGTTTTTGACGGTGGTGGTGATTCTGGCGGCGTCGATGTCGTCGGTCACCTCGTTGTACTTCCATATTGCGGAGACTGAAAGGAAGTGCTTCATCGAAGAGATTCCCGATGATACTACCGTGATAGGTAAGTCGATTTTCGTGTATTGTCAGCTAAGGGAGTTTTGTCGCCGGCGTATGTGTGGTAATCAACGATAGAGATATTGATAAGGTTCAATGATTATTTATGAAAAGCAAAGGGAGAAAATAGTTTTGTAAGGAGTTCAGTAGTTGTTCACGATTTCTAAAAACAAATCGCTTGCATTTTTTAAGCATTTTTATGCATGCATGCAAGCTGTGGTTTATTGCATCGGTTTCGCGCAACTGCTGTTGCAGTTAAAAGTAAAAGTAATTGTGTTAGGTATTAAGGTAAACAAACGATTAATTAGCATATTGTTTATTTATATTTAAGGAATCTACAAAGTTGAATTGTACGACCCAAGGACGCAAGGGTTCATGCCATCGAGCCCGGGAATTGGAATGCACGTGGAAGTACGAGATCCGGATGATAAGACTGTCTTGTCCAAAGTGTACAGCTCAGAGGGTCGTTTTACTTTCACTTCTCATACTCCTGGTGAACATGTCATCTGTCTTCATTCAAACTCTACAAAGTGGTTTGCTGGATCCCAATTGGTAAGCTATAAAACACATATACCTATATATGATTATGGAGGAGAGTTAGCATCCAGGTTAATTATGTAACTATTTCTTTTTTTAAAGCGAGTGCATTTAGATATTCAAGTTGGAGAACACGCTGTAGATTATGCCAATGTTGCTCAGAAAGAAAAACTCACTGAACTGCAACTTCGTGTCCGACAGCTTCTCGACCAGGTGGAACAAATTACTAAGGAGCAAAATTATCAACGGGTAAGTTACTAGTTAAACGGGATCATTTTTGTGTGCTTTCATGTACATTTATTTATTGTGAATTGTTTTCTGTGGAATAATAGTATCGTGAAGAGCGATTCCGACAAACGAGTGAAAGTACTAACCAACGTGTCCTGTGGTGGTCAATTATCCAGACTGTTGTTCTCCTTTCTATGGGTTACTGGCAGATGCGACATTTGAAATCGTTCTTCGAAGCTAAGAAACTTGTGTAGTGTCATTTATTCTAATTTTATACGAGGTTTGTTAAGAATATCAACGGCTAAATTGTTCTCTTCTCATTTCTCACGTGTATTGTTCTTTAGTTTCGAAACATGTATTGTATTGCGTAATAATTCAAATTTGTATTAATAACTAGCAAACCTGGATCTGTTTTAATGTGTGCTTAAAATGTTATTATGGGATGTGTGCTAATTAAATAATTAAAGGTAAAATGTTTATTATGTAACCGACGATGCTCAGTTCGATAAGCCACTTCTTTGGTTGTACATTTAGTTACAGTGTATTATTATTCGCGACATTTGTACTCTGAAAAGTTGTATACATACACTTTAAAAAATTCTTGTGAACTCATATCAAGCCTTAAATATAAAATATACTGCTGAATGAGTACAATTCTGGGGGTTTGAATATTGTTGCGGATTAAGCATTAGCTGATCATGATCTTTGCAGTACGCCAGAAGTAACATTAGATGAAATTATTTCACAGCATACATACGAAATGTCACAAGCCAACTTTAGGTAAACTTTGCGGTGTGAAAGAAGAACATCAAACAAGTAAACGAGTTAATTTCTTCCCAGTCTTAGTCTTCCTCATGATTCATCTGAGTTTACTTTTACTGTTAAAAGCTTCTCTGGGAGTATTTATTTATTTACTTTTCCATGCCGAAATGAATGAAAGGAAGGCACACACAGATTATAGCGTATGTAAGCTCTAGTATGTCTCATTTGAGGATGTTCTGACTGAGATCATAAAGTCTTGCTTTGCCAAAATGATGATTATTGTTATGTTTTCTGTTGATACGACTGACAAGGGTTCACTGACTGACACTAAAAGATTCTTCAAAATAAGTGTGTAATGATGAGTGTTGAACAAGTAAGTCTGAGATGTAAACTAAAAATAGGGTGCATAATATTACTTCACATTAGGAAGTTGAAGATATTCGCACATGTCCAGGATCTTTATGGCTCTATTGCTTGTCTTGAAATGGATGAAAGAGAGAGAGAGAGAGAGTAATAAGGAAGATTAGGTGAGGTGATAAGGCGACGGTAAAGACTACACACGAGCCTCTAAAGGCGATGGTTGGCTTATCTGAGAGTGTCCATTCCACTGGAGTGCAGTCTCAGCATCACAACACTTCCTTTCCTAAAAAGTGCTGCATCAATCCACCATCCAAAATGGTTAAAGTCGCGTCTCTACTCATTGTGATCTCGCTTCTCATAGTCTTCGTAACGATAGTTGTCTATGCTGACCCTCAAGGGGAGAGTACTACTCCGAAAAGGCCAAGGGCTAAGCAACCTGCACTCCGAAAGAAAAAACCACTCTTAGCAAAAGTAAAGCTCCCTGAAGTTACCACAACTCTTGTCCCTTCACTCGAAGATGACCCAGAAGGATCTACATCTGATAATCCGGACTTGTCTTCTGATGCTACCAGTACTGCTTCCTCGTCTTCTAACGAAACTTCGATATCCGCAGACACAATGTCTTCTACTTTGTCGACACCGACTTCAAGCATTAAAGTGAAAAAAAACCCATCAAGAAGCAATCTCACTCCTACTCCACGGTCAGGTCCTGTTCCCGAAGGATGTGGAGAATGTGACTTGGATGAATGCAATACTCCCCCAGACTCAAGTTGCAGTACTGGTTTGGTATAAAAAGCTATACTTACAATTAGATTTCACTTTCATGATCACAAATCGCTTTGCAGTAGTTGTACAGTTACTTTTTCCATTTTGACTTGATCTTTCGAACTGTGTTTTAGGTGATGGATAGATGTGGCTGTTGTTACGTATGTGGAGCTGGAGAAGGTCATCGATGTTACAATTCTTCTCTTAGCCTCCCCTACAATCCTGACGTTGGAATTTGTGGTCCTGGAATGTCCTGTCTTTTAAGAAATGATTTGGAACCAAATGTAAGCGCAAACATGTAGCTATTAAGTACAAATAAATAATAGTTTTGAGACCATATGAAAAATATTGCTATTGATATTCATTCTATTGTACATACTTATTGTGCATTTATATTACAGGAACCCAGAGAAGCCCTGTGCGAATGTCGAGACTCACGAATTGTTTGTGGAAGTAATGGACAGACTTATCTCAGTGAATGCAGACTACGTGAAGCTGCTCATTCCAGGCAGGGATTAGTTGTAAGCTCATGGAGTCCTTGTGTAGCAGGTTAATTACTTTTAATTAGTTCATACCTACATTTGACACTGAGTGCATGAGACCTATAAATATATGTAGTAGCTTTAATTGAACATCTAATGATGCGTTATACTATCTCTCTGTAGCTCCAATGATTACAACACCTGTAGAAAATGTGACAATTCCCATTGGAGAAGACGTGTCAATGAGTTGCGAGGTTCGAGGATATCCTGGTAAAAATTAACTGAATGAGATAAAATGCTAGAAATGCATTATATAGATCTTAAATGCTGCAATGCTATATATTTAGCTCCAGTCTTACATTGGGAATTTCTGGCAGAAAACTCCAACTCGGACCCGTTGGTTCTTCCAGGTACAATTATTAAATCAGTTAGCTAATCTATTGTTACTGAAATTTAACTAGTTGGTCTATTTATGTGCTTATGCTCACTCATACCCTCATGGCTGAATTAATCAATCTTATTTTGCAATGATGTTGCATTTACGCAGTATGAAAACTGTGAACTAAATCATGTCGATTTTTTTCATTTTAGGAGACGACTCTGGAATAGTAATTGTTGTTCGAGGAGGTATGACGCAAGTTTCTTACAAATTACAAACGTGTATATTAGTGTAATATGGTGTGCTTGTGTTCTCAGGGCCTGAGCAAATGATGACAACGAGTTGGATTCAAATGATATCCGTGAATCCTCGACGGCAAGGAACTTATTTTTGCATCGCCAATAATCCTGTAGGATCGTCTAAAAGTGTGGCTCTTGTGAGAATTTATCGAAACACTGATGATGACGAAGATGACCAATAATAATGAGCATTTTTGCATTTTGGTGTGCTAAAAACTGTATATGAATCCAATCCACAATACAAAGCTGATCTTAAAACACTATTATTTAATGCTTATACAATCAGTCTGTACATATATAGTAGATTACTTGATGGTTTTTTTAATGACTCCTAGTATTTTTAACTTATAATTGAAATGATCGAGACCTTCGAACTAGTTATAGTGATACATGCTTACTGTTATGTTCCGTCTGTGCCTTGTTCTTGAGTCTTTAACTAATTAATTGCAGTTCTTAATTCTAGCGGAATAAGCTGTACACTCATATTCTGTTGTGTAAAGTTGACCTATAGCAAACTTGCATTGGTTCTACTGACTAAAACATAAAAAGTTAGAAGAGATTAAACAGGATATGGACAAAAAAGCACGCCTATGATGCATGAAATCTTATTTTTCCCAAACTTTCCCGATTTTGTCATAAAATAAACATATTCTTGTGTTTCTAATGAATAAATCATTTCATGTAATTCAGTTTTCGTCAGTTGGGGCTAAAAACAACATTTATTTTTATTTCATAACGGAGCTTCATCTTCAATTGAGTAAACATGTCCTTTTGTTCTCCAGCCAAGACGAATGTAGGCTGGAGATGAACTGTTGATAAGTGAAAGGGTAAAATTGAACAAACTGACAGTGTGCATTTCTGTACAAGGTTCACATGAATTCAACATTTGATGACAGTCAAATCCAGATTTAAGGAAAAGTTCTTATCATGTAATTTTATTCTTGAGACCAGTATGATGACTCTTCTTCTTTCGTTCTCGTCTCTCATTCTCTTATTGCCTTATTTCTGCATTCAGTATATTTTTATATATCTTGGCCTGTGCTCCTTTGCCCCACTCTTTGCGTCACACTAAATGTCTTTGTTATTATTATTAATATACTATGACTTTGAACTAGCTGTCATACGCCTCATCGATACTTATTGTATCAAACCATATACACATGCAGTTAGCTCCTCTGCAAAACGGTTTAATCTTCAGTGCTCTATACTCATCCCTTACGATTGTTCAAGCGCTCTCAATTTATCAGAATCGTGTTGAGAACGAGCACGCTTTAGTGATTTCATTTTACAGACTACCACGTGGAAAGTTTATTTAAGTCGTCATCAAAGGAACACCATGCATATTTTATTGAAAAACATGCAATGCCTCCAAAGGCTTGGAGGAACTTACCTGAAAATCTCTAAAGTAAGTCCCATATTTAACAATTACATTTAATTAATATGCCATTTGATTTAAAGATTAGCTGATTGTGAGTATTTAATTATGGTCTCTAGACTGGATATGCAACTTCATCGTATCTTATGAATCGGGAATCTTTGATGAAAGTCGGAAATGGAAATGGGACAGGATTTTCAAACTATCATAAGCCCCTGCAATCCCGATCTGAACTTTCGTCTGCACGTAGAATAGTTGTAAAAGTCGGAAGTGCCGTGCTAACACGAGAGGACAATTGTGGACTGGCCCTTGGAAGAGTAGCGTCCTTAATAGAACAAGTAAGTGTATAGCTCATCCAGAATTATAAATTGCTATAACTTTGCGCATTTCCATATCGCAAATATGGAAAACAATTAAACATTATTTCATGCGATAAATTTCAGGTTGCGTCCCTGCAAAACAGTGGCAGAGAACTAATCATGGTCACAAGCGGAGCCGTTGCTTTTGGGAAGCAAAAATTAGCACAGGAATTAGTAATGTCCATGTCTATGAGAGAAACTCTCCATTCCAAAGATCGATCTGTAAATGTAAGTATCTGCGTAAATGGACTCGTCTATAAGAATGCTTCACAGAAGTTATCTCACATACAGCGCGTCTCACTCATACATAATATTATTCTTGTTTAGCTTATTAGTTACAACTTATTTGCACGCACCAGAGTAAAGCTAAAAACTCTGCCATATGCATCTATAGGATCACTATATGCAAAATGAACAACTTTTATATTCCATTAAGATATCCAAGGAAAACTTGAGTACATTTAGTTTGATCGTGGACACATTTTTACAGATTTGCATGCAAATTTACTTCCACTCATTCATCTGTGTAGCCTATTACTATTATAACTCATATATCTTATTATGACTTTGTTGCCAATTATTGTCTTTCATATGCATGCATGTTCGCTTGTTTAATGATCTTTCAATTAATTTCGAGCTCCTCAAATTTTAGATCAAATATGAGTTGACAAAATGATAATATATTCTAACTATTCTATAGGGAAAAGTCGTTTTGGAGCCTAGGGCTGCTGCAGCAGTCGGTCAGTCTGGACTGATGTCACTGTATGAAGCTATGTTTGCGCAGTATGGAGTTCGAATCGCTCAGGTCGACAAAAATTGATGATCTTTGATACTTTAATACAGGTGAAAAATCCTTTCTAGATTATTTACAAAAATGTACGGTGACCAACAGGTTTTGGTAACAAAGCAAGACTTTACTGATGACTACACGAGGAAGCACTTGTTCCAAACTATGTCGGAACTTATTGCTTTGAATATTGTTCCTGTTGTCAACACAAATGATGCTGTGGCAGCTCCACCTCAAGTTTACGATGCCTTGGAAGGGGTTAGTTGTTTAATGATGTAAATGAGTTGTGATCATCCGATTGAAAATACAGTGATCTGCTAATCTGTTGGCTTTTCTATGTCCTAAAGGATATCACGGTAAATGACAACGATAGTTTAGCGGCTTTGCTAAGTGCTGAGATTCGAGCTGACCTGATGGTTCTTATGTCCGATGTCGAGGGAGTTTTCACCGGACCTCCAGGATTAGATGGATCTCGACTAATGCACACGTACTGCCCGTCATTAAATTCGACTGGAGTAAGATATGGAGCCTTATCTCGGGTTGGCTCTGGAGGAATGCAGTCCAAGGTGATCAAATTTCCTCTCATGTTGCTTATGCCATCGTTCTTGCAAATATAGCTCCGAGGGTTTTACTGTTTCATAAATTTTGCAATTCCATTTTAAGTACCCGTATCTACAGGTGTCTGCAGCGACGTGGGCCCTCAACCAAGGAATTTCTGTTGTTATCTGCAATGGAGCAAAGGAAGGATCTCTCAGTTCCGTAATCTCTGGAAGAAGAGTTGGAACTTTGTTCACTACACAGCCACTGGGAACTCGGTCCCCGGAACATATCGCTGAGTTAGGTATATGCAAATCCTGGGCATTACATTGACCTATCGTAATTTTGAAAAGTCTGCAGTCTAAAATGATCTGCTTCTTGATTTTATTCCAGCAAGGGAAGGAGGACGAATCCTACACAATTTAAATGGAACTCAAAGATCTGAAATCATTTTTAACATGGCAGACTTACTCGTCGCAAGAAAAGCTGATATAAAAATCTCAAATGATCGGGATCTGGAGTTAGCTGAAGTTAACAAGCTCCATCCAGCAATTATAGACAGACTCAAATTAGATGATCAGAAGATAGACAGTTTATCAATTGGTAATGAATTGCATTCATCCAGCATATTGTTCTGCAATATTTGCTGAAACTCACCTAAAATACAAATTAAACACACAGGTCTTCGTCAGCTTGCTCAAGACTCAGTCAAAATAGTTGGCAAAACCCTTCGGAGAACACGACTTGCTCAAGGATTGGAGTTGAAACAAATAACAGTTCCCATCGGACTCCTTCTTGTCATATTCGAAGCCAGACCAGACTGTTTACCACAGGTATGAACAAATTATGTAACATATCACATCCGCTTTAATATTCAATTAAGGCATATAATATTACATTTAAACCGGAAGAGCAGTTGCATCAACGATAGGCAATTGAAAAGACATTTATTTTGTTGAGTGGAGAAGAATTATATTGAAAAACGTACACACACACACACGCCTGTATTATACAATTATGCTCTCATCACAGCTTTCCTGCTTTGAACAAAGTCTAAGCTGTGAAGAAGTGTCATAATAATAATAAAGATCCTTCATCTGCGGATAGGAAAATAAGATCGACATACAATAAAAATATGGTGTCGATCTTCATCCCAGAAGAAGTGGTGAGGAAATGGGTCGCGTCTACTTTTACTTTCAGTATATGGGAGCCAGAGTCAACACTTTTAGTCACGCAGAGTAGTAGTAAAATGGACGTAAAATAGGAAATAACATTATCAAATAATTCAAAAACGACGGTCTGAACCACGGAAATGACACAGTGAGTGTGTGTATGTGTTTGTAATCCTCATGATATTCGCAACCTGAAAGGGAGAGGAAGGAATGAGAAGTGAGATTTGTGGATCAATTATCAATCATCACTCACCATTCAATCTGCAAAAGATGAATGAGAAATGCTAACTAACTACCTTGTGCATCTTTTCATACGAAGTCACACTTAATACACAAGACTCTTGAATAAAGGATGCGAGGCATTGATCGTCTGTTTGTTATTAATTTTAGATTGCATCTCTCGCGATTGCCTCTGCTAATGGACTAGTTTTGAAAGGTGGTAGTGAAGCGACCAACACTAACAACGCGCTGATGTCCATCGTCACGGAAGCCCTTCTTTCACACGGAGTTCAGAATTCCATTCAAATGGTACGACTGAAGAGGCATTTCGAGATTTTTTGATTTGTCATTTCAATCAATTCCTTCAATAACAAAGGCACTTTGTTCAATGCTACGCGACTATGATGTTGGCTTGACCATGGGTTTACAATTATCGCAGGTAACTTCGAGAGAAGATGTGAGTGAAATCATAGGATTGGGAATGGTCGATCTAATTATACCTCGTGGATCAAATCAACTCGTGAGACAAGTCACTAATCAAGCCCAGGGTGTACCTGTCTTAGGCCATTCTGAAGGAATTTGCCATGTTTATGTTGATACAGATGCCGATCTTGAAAAAGCTCTACACATTGGTACTCTATTAGTTCATGAGTTAAGAGATCTTATTTGGCTGCTCCTCTAAGTTCCTCTTATTTAAGGGACCGTTCTATAATTCGTATTGCAGTTAAAGATGCCAAGTGCAGCTATCCCTCTGCATGCAACGCTGCTGAGACCATTCTCCTCCATCGAAACCTTCTTGGAAAGAAAAACTTCTTTGCTAACTTGTGTGACATGCTCAAATCCCATAACGTAAGTGATATTACTACACTCATATGAGATTTAGGCATTACGGAGATTAGTTACGCTTGAGAAACATTTGTCAAAATATATCTTGTGTCTCAATCGACAACTTCGCAGTGTTGTTAGGTAGGAGGATGTTTCTCGTAAGAATCCACTCATATAACATGAAAGCCGTCTTATCTCATGATGAGACACATCTCTCTTCTGTGGTTTTAATCTTTTATTAAGCAATTAATTACAACTCCCTGTTAGGTCAAGCTTATACAAATGCGGTGAGACATCAAATGTGAACTTTGTTTAAAGGAACTTGTACAGCTTCCTACATACACAATGACATCGATGTGCAGTTGCAAATCGCAAACTCATTGTCTCACTGCTGCAAGGTACCCTTAAGTCCTTAAGTGCGACAGTAACTAAAGAATTATAGCGTCGTCGGAATTCTGGTCAATGACAGTTTTTAAAAAAGCAAATAAGATGATGCTTACATATTTACTTAAAAGTTGAAAAAACCTTCCACAAACTATGATCGAGGGCTTTACGGTAGATTGAAAATCCTTGCGTGCAAGTTTTTGTGAAGAAGCTCATCTTATCGGACTTCACTCAAAGGAACTTGTGATTAAATATACACTTTACTCATGTTTGATTAGGTGGAAATTTTTTCCGGGCCGACTCTTTCAAGCGAATTGACGTTTGGCCCACCATCGGTAAAATCCTTACGAACGGAATATAGTCGACTTGCAGTTACAGTCGAAATAGTGTCCGATGTTTTAGGTGCCGTAGAGCACATCAATACTTATGGATCATCCCACACTGATGTGATCATAACAGAGAATGGTAAGACTGTTTAGACTGGTATGGATTGTTTAGAAGTATGTTTGTCATTTAATCTCGGAAAGTAAATAATACATCCGCTAAGAAAACATAATTGGACAAGCTTTTTAGGATATCTGCATCATATATGTATATGTAAACTGTTTTGTGTAAATTGCATTTCCTATATAGTTAACTAACGGAAGTTTCTCACGCCCTTCAATAACTGAATGTATAAATGCGTAATTCCAGAGAAATCAGCCCGAGAATTTCTCAAACGTGTAGACTCAGCTTGTGTCTTTCACAACGCTTCCACTCGGTTTGCAGATGGATATAGATTTGGTTTGGGAGCAGAAGTTGGCATAAGTACCGGAAGAATTCACGCTCGTGGACCAGTTGGAGTCGAAGGATTGCTTACTACAAAGTGGATTTTAAATGGACATGGAGATGCATCCACAGATTTCGGAGTAGGACTTAAGGAGTACGACCATGTTAGCTTACCTTTAGACGAAGACAATGTCGAAGAGTTGAAAAAAGAAGTGCACCTCATAAATGGATGAAGTGTCTTTTTATTTATAAGTGAAATAGATTTCTTATGAGGAAAGTCATGTTGTTAACTGTAGCTCAAGTAATGAGGCTGAAAACCAGTTGCGCATTTCAATGTACATAATAATTACTTTTAATCAGTTAATATTTTAATAAATCTGAAGTTGTAATAGATTCGTTAACGGTTCATTTTTTCATTTTCTAGGCTAATGTTCTTCCCGACCTGGTAAACCTAACTTAATTTTTAAGCATAAAAGGTTTCGTTTATTATAAAAAAATCATTATGAAAATTCATTCGGATAAGTGAAATGTCATGTAAAATTTGGTGCGAGAGTGTAGAGAATAGTAAAGATGAGACCATAAGTGACGAAGTTTATAAGACGCTTTTACTCATGACTTATAAATAGCATTCGTGGTATAATTGGGATATTTTGTTTTCAGTATCAGAGTTCAGCTCGTTTCACCTTCCACAACAATTAGAATCTCCCTGAACTGTTTGACCGTCTCGATCATAATGAAAATATGGAGATTTTCGAACCTATCCAACCTAAGTCAAACACAGAGACAGAAGAGTGCTAATTGGTTTAATCTATTTTTTGCAATCGACCTCAATTCCCGTTTATGTTCTTGCACATTGTCCATTTATTACCACCCCACTGTTCAAGGGATTAAAGTGCAAACGTACGTTGCCCAATGTTTGCTCAGACTTAATCTTGTACGCAATGCGAATTTGGACTTTCCTTACCTCAAGAACTATATATATGTGACCAATAGGATTTGCATTTTATGAACCTTAAAGGAACATATACATGTGTCTGTGTGGTTGTTTCAACAGACGTCTTTTGGTTTATCCATTCATTTGTATGCTCCAAGATTCCCTTTTAGACACGAATCATCCTCACCTAACCTCTAACAAAGTAATTCGCCATTTTGTATATGACATAATGATAATCATGACATTTACACAGTGTACGTTTTGAAGCTATAATAATAATCTTAGTGTTCTTAGAATGAGTAAGTGCGTATCGTTTATCCTGTTCTGTCAGCATTAAAGATCTTACTTGACCCTGCACCAGTACGTAGTAGTAGCTTTTTATGTGTGATTTAATAATTCAAAGTTGCTAATCAATCAGCTTCCTCTTCCATTAAAGGTACTCGATGAGGTACAAGCATGAGGCAAATTCATGGAAAGACACATGCGATCAGTGCGATGTTATTTTTACAAGTGTTACTCATTCCATTATAACATGAAAAAAAGATTCTCATAACACAATCACTTGACAGATTAAAATTACACTTTCAAATTTCAATCGCAAGATATGTATTAGGCATTTAGGAATTTTCAATTTCATAAAGTTCTACAGGGTAAGGATAAATATTGTAGCGTGCTTGCATCCTAAGATTTCATTGCTAATTAAGTATTGGTCTTTCAGTTGCAGTTGTTGCACTATGTTTATGAGTGTATTATTTTGAAGTTGTGTGCATTTGCGACTCATGACGAGTAAGAAAACATGAGTGCTGTGTATCTCAATCCTTCTCAATGAAATGTGTGATAAAAAATAGTTAATTTTGTTCTACACTATGGAAGTAGATATTTTGGCTACTGGAATAAAGTTTGTGATGAAAAAATAGGTAATTAATTGCAATAAAAGACTTTGATTGTGCCGTCAGAAGTCAGCTACTAGTACAATCAATAGTAATGCAATTACAGCCTCCAAATTACTAAACTGTGCTTTTATTCCTTATAGTCGGTGACCTTTACTCCTTTGGCATATCTAAAATTCAATGTCAGTTAACCAGACCTATTGTTTCACGTTTTAGAATGAATGGCATGAGTGGTACAACAAGGCGTAAGGACGTTGATATTGATGATTCGTCTTATCTTATAACATCTTTAGGGAGGTATTTGAATCAAAGAATTCTGTTAACACGTCAAGATATATGGAGTTGAAAGTGAAAAATGAGTGGCTGTGTAGTTTGTTAGTTTGAGCACCTATATACTCATTTAAAGAAATCATGAAATCATCGCAGCAGCATTTGTTTACTAATTAATAACTAACAAGTAGCAATAAAGATTAATGAGGGTTTTAATTTGTGCTACAGTCGATGAATTCTAGAATTTTAACGTAGAGTAAAATATGCATACCTAGTATCCTTGTAAGTTCCTCATGAAAACGCATTTCTCTTACAGAGTACACGGAAGATTATTAGGTATCAGGATGGGATTACGTGAATGAGGTAGAAAAAGAGTTGAATTTCGACAGATAACTTAATGAAAGATCCAATATAAGCCCATACGGTTAATAATACGAAGAGTGGAAGAGTCACGTCACACGCGTGAATGATGTGAATCACTTTCAGTCGAATGATTCGTTTATGCAATGTCATCTTGAATAACGGGATTAGGGCTACGAGAATAAGTACTGCAGTTTCTAATCCTATTATAGTATGATCCATCATTGCATCAAATCTTATTGGCATGAGAGTGAAATTCACATTCTTAAATGGAGATAACAAAAACACTTTTTGAATAGGCCCTTCATCCATCCATCCATATGAACATGCTCATCGTTACATGCGACACTTATCTGCTTGTCCTTTACTCACCCCTCATCCTCTGTTGTGATATCTTTTGTCTATCACGATTATAAATAAATGGAAAGTTTCTTACGAACCTTTAATTGATCGAAAATTAATTATCAATTTGTTCTCGTCCGATTTCCCACCGAGTAATCGATACACGGCCACTCCCTTTATATATCACTGTGAACACAATCATAGACACTGCATACTATATAACTTTGCATTATAGCACGCTTCCATGTTTCAGAAAGTTCAGTGTCTCATTCGCTCTCTGTGTGTGTATGATTTCTTGTGCTTAGTATGGAGCTTCCCTTAAGTGTATTTCAAAGAACAATGAATATAATATATCTTCGTAAAAGCTTTTACTTATTCCTTCAAATCCATCTCCCTATCCAAACTTAGGTAGCTAGGGATGAAAATGCAAATATACGCGCAAGGGTCTCTTGCTTAACTCTACACATTCAAATTATGCTATTTGACTGTTTACTCACCATGTACGAGTTTTATTTCACATTCACTAAAAGGACGAGCTCAAAGTTAGTAGTTGCTCATGCACTTACAGTTTCTGCCGCAAAATAGTAATACTGCACATTTTTTTCCATGAATTGTTCTATTGTTAGAAATTAAAGTAAATATATACCACAGCAATCGAAAGTGTTCCACAGACCTTGCAGTAAGACTTACATCAGATTTCAGTGAAATCGGTATCGGTGTGTGACATCGAAGCTGTGTTCGGTGGCGCTACACACAACAAGCGAACATGGTTTCTGACAGCCCTCGTTTAAGGTCAGTTAATTGATATTTGTCTTGTCATATTTTGTTAAAATGATATATATGATGGGCAGGTGAGAGATATTAAGGATTGTGTATACGTGACCGAAGATTTTGAGGGAATGGGTGTTAAACACAACGCAAGTTCTTTTAATATCGTCATATCATTTCCTCGTAAGAATGAGACGCGCTGAGAATTATGTTTGTTGAAGTTAATAATGCTCGTTATTGCATACAGATAGTTCTGAGTTACGAATACATGAATTAATCTTATTTGGTTCTGACTTCTGAGCAGGAGTTCTCGATAGAATAAGTGGTTCTTTAGAGACTCCCCACTTTTCCTGTTATTATTATTGTTGAGTCTCATCAGATCTGACGTCAATAACGCTTTGTTGTTGTTCTTCAAGATCTGAGAGTTTGTAGGTATAGATTTCCATGTCTCTCATGAACTTACACAGGTCTGCTTGATTATTATGCTTTTTACAGGTAACGCTACCGGTTTAACTTTGTTTTGATACACAAAACTGCGAACGTGCTTTATACTCGGATGTTTACCGTGTGTAAAGCAAGTAATGTCGTCAGTGGTCGTCATCAATTAATTACTTACAAATTGAATGTTGTTCATATATAAATGGACAAGCTTTTGAGATGTAATGTCTGTATGAATTTCAGTTTTAACCAAGCCACAGCTCATAAACCGTTTATGGTTCAATACAAAAGATATTTTTACGTTGATATTACAATTACAATACATCAGAAGTAAATTTTAATTTAGAAATTTTATAGTATTTAGTATTCACGAATCATTACAAGGCGTCTGAGTGATACAGAAAACATTAGTTTCAAAGAGTTTTGCTTGCAATTGTAGAATCCTGCTCTAACATAGTTGTTGAAGGTGACCTTAAGATACAAAGTGATTAAGTGAGTGACCATATAATATAGAAGCGTAATTGAAGAAACCATTGTTCCACAACTGCTCAGACTTTATATATACCTTCCACCATGAGTGCCAATGAACTTCCATGGTATTACAAGACCACGATGGATTCGAATCTCTACTCAATTAAAGACAGGTCAGTACGATAAGTTGAAAGTGAGACGACAGATTTAAATCAGAGTTTGATAAGAATTTTGAGTAAGTAAGAAATTTAACAATGCAAGCAGAAGTGTATGTAGTGTAGTCTTTGAAAGAGACTGCAACAGTTTTATTTAACACTTGTTGATTGTCGAAGAGTAACTTTCGATTTCTCATTATTTGTGTGTACACAAGTCTATGAAGATGTATATAGCTAGAGTTAGGAGAACATTGCCCTAGTTAAAACCAATAGAATCTTCTTCCCTTCCTTCCTTTTGATGAATACATCCTTGCAGGTAGGAGAGTCTGTGAAAAACTAAATGGCATCAATACACAGGATATATATACAGGAAGTTTAGGTGTGTGTGTGTAGTAAACTAGTGCAACAGGTCTCAGACAAACTGCAGCAGGGTCTCACACTTGACTCAGGAACAAGACTCAAAAACCTATTAACACGTATCTCTCTCCAGGCATTCGTAAAACTGGACTAAAATTTCAAGGTTGGAAGAATTTCTGGTGTTTCCAACAAGTCCTGTAACTTTTACAGAAACCAGTCTTCAATCGCAAATATGGGCCAAGGCCGCGAGAAATTTATTGAGAGATTTTTGTCTTTTGCTATATACTGGAAAGGGTCATTCTATTTTAAGAAGTGGTAGAAAGTCCCGATGGAACGATCAGATAATGACGCTCTGCTGCAAGACGCTTAGTGACAAAATGCGGTAACACTTGTCATTAAGTGGGTAGAACTTTCTTGATGAATGTAATTAGAGACCCAGAGAGATATATAGAGACATTATAAAACGGTAATTCATATACTTAAAGCGATAGACATACACTTAATTGAGTCTTGTGTTTTTGTGGAAAACCAGCAACTTATTCACATTAATTCATATTACTTTACTGTAACGATGCAAGGACACAGCGTCTCACGGTCATTAACTTGCACATGGGCTGGTTCCTGTTTATCTAGTGTATAGCCGCGTTTGCATTCATCTGAAGATTTACGAATTTGCGATTAGCAATATGTGCGTGAGGAATCGATTGATACCACACGCAGGCCTTCACTTTGCACTTGATTTTGTGGTAATTGTGGACCTTAATAAGGGATATCCAGTGGGCGACTTTGACCCACCTATCCATGAAATTAATGCGTGTGTGAATCATTTCATGCGTGTGCCAAGTGCGTACAGATAGATAGTTTCAGTTGGCCATTTGAACGGTTCTTTTTATGTGAAGCATTGAGATCAGGTGAACGCATAACATATAACATATATAACGTATAACTGTTAGATGTGCATTTGTCTTTAATTGACTTGTAACTGTAAAAAAGAGTTTGGAGGCCAAGTATATAGTCTGAACTTTGGCTCATCAACATACGCTTGACTTTGTCAATTAATATTGCTATTTTGATTAATTGTTATTATAGAGAAGTACGGCTGTCTGTAAAGGTGGTGTGTGTGCATGCAATTAGATTGAACATATAGGTGTTTATATATATGGGAGATGCATGCAAATGAGATACTCCTTATAATTATGTCACTTGTGGGGGCAAGTGAATGAGTCATTAATTAAGGGAACAACGAAGAAGAAGAATCTGGTTCAAAGAATTGTGGATCGCACAAGAGTTGGTCACTTCCTGGATATTCCATGAATATTGCGTGTGTCGTAACCTTAGACAATGCCAAGAAAAGTTGTCCCCGAGTGTAATTTGTGTGGTGTGAGGTAACATGGAGGGATGAATATGCATGAAGGAGGGTTGCAGGAGTGCAGATGTGTGCATGTAAGATGTGGAATTCATTTCCGGAAATGAAGGGAAGGAGCTGATGAGTTACATAAGAACGGTGTTGAGTAACGTAATTGGTCCGTTAGTAGGTAAATAATAATAGGAGTGACATTGAAAAGTGTCAAGGACTTATTCACTTCCCAGTCACCTCCGCAAAGATACGGATATGTATTATGCAATAGTGTGTGATTAGACGCGATACATTGAGTGCTGCAACAATTGGTCTGAGAATGATAGCCATGACATTTATTCGTATGAGAATAAATTGGTGGTGAAGCCCATGGTCAGTTTGACTTCCTTCTGGCCTTAGACAGATCGGTCAGTTTCCTTTTCCTCCTTAAGCTTTGTGGAATAAGATGGAATTCATTTGGAAAAAAGTGGTCCACCTTGCTTCCCTAGAGTACCACTATTCCATCCAACTTGATTGACCTTTTGTCCCGAAGCTGCTAGGTGTTTTTTCACAAAACAAGCCTTGACAGAGAGCACCACTCCATGCATATTATACAGTCACTCGCGTATGAAAAACCGTTCCAAAACGCGTCCTAATGTCATAATCACCCAAATATTAGACTCATCAAGAGATGCCTCATCATCAAGTACGACGAGGAGTTGGACGGAGCGTTTAGTTGACCATTATCTACCTAAGCGTCATCCGATTCTCTCTCTCCCAGTCAAATCTCCCTTAATTAGCCAACATGCATTCCTCTCTTATTCATTATTTCTTATACATACATTATTTAAACAAGTGAAGCAAGTTTCCGCCATATCAGTCCTCATGTGAATATCTCAGTCTTCAGTAGCTCTTCGATCTTCTAGCAAACAACTTCATGCGAGTGAATGTGAAGTGCTCAGATTTACTGACCTGGAAATTCGCAAGTTTGTGTCTTATATGTTTTTCTGCTTGTTCCTGTTCTCTTGAGGTAATCACTCCGGCGTCCTGTGCTAACTTATACTAAGATTGACCCATGTGTGCCCTGTATGCATTTGTCCGGAACACCTCGCAGTTCCTTAATACTTACTCAACGCACTGACAATCTACAGAAAAGTAGCTAGAGCAGAAATAGTCTACTAGCAGTACTAGCAGTAGTTTTACCAACTACCTACTCAAGTGTACAAGTGCCTATCGTTTCCTTTTTACACCTCCATACACAAACCCTGTCAAGTGTCAAGGTACACTCCTGTAGAAGCTTTCTTAATTGAACACCTTAACAATCGGATTTCAAAACCATCTTTGCAAATTCTCTGTCATATAGACTCTAGGTGTATATTACGGGAAGAAGCACTCAGCCAAAGCATTTATCCCAGTCTGCTCGTCTTCATTTTAACAAGTGAGCTGAGATTACTACTTGGGACTGGGAGTTGTTGTTGCAGTTAGGATACACATTTGCATTATTCTCTATCGACTAATGGTCAGTTTCCCTTTCTTTCGTATGTTCACACACACACTCGATGAGTCTCTCTACAATATCTTGACAAAACCTCGACAGTCACCTGAGAACAGTTGAGTGAACAGGTTCGTGGACAACTTCAGCTGAGATTTCATTGTCTCATTTTACCTCCTGACTCTTTACCTTACTATACTATCACGGAACTACATACAAGAAGTGCTTCCAAGGCATTTTATTTGTACTGTGATATAAGTTTTGTAACGATTTTGACACACGTCTTTATAATTTCTTGTTATGCTCAAATCATGGGCTACTTTGTAATTTACAAGCAAAAACTTGTTTCCGGAACACTTCAGGACATGTCTTCGATTATTTATTGGGTGTAGCCATTACTGTTAAATTGTAATAAGTTGGCCTTCTCCTGAACTTGCAGGCCTAAAAATATCATTCGAGAGGTACACATACCAAACACTACTTATTTAACTATATAGTCATACTGAACGAATTAAGAGGACTTAATTAGTTAATTTACACCTGTGAGAATTGAGTATAAGAGTTACTTCAAGTGCAGTTTTGGAAATTGACTAAAGGAAAAAAGTGCCTGTGAGTTAAACGGAAATTCTAATTGTCTGCAATTTGTTGTGATTGTTCAGATACAATAAAAATCTTGGAGAAGATCCGGAATCCGCACTATCTTCTCCTCCCCACCTTCGTGACATCACGATGTCACCCCCACTCGTAAGCTCGGAGGCAAAGCCTTCGAACACAATGCCAGTGACACCCCCACGACGGATCGCCGTGTCTGTCCAAGGTGCTTGGAAACAGTATGGGTCCGGCAAAAAAGGCACACCCGTTTTGCAGAATCTTAACATGACAGTCCCTGAAGGAACAATGTAAGTATTGTTTTGACTATTATTTTCATTTTTTGTCGTCTGCGATTCGATATAATGCGTCTCAGTGACAAATATCTTCAAAAGTTTATATCCTCAATCGTTGTGGGAGTCACGTAAGATGTATCATGATGACAGTATATATCAAAGATCAACGAGAGATGAGTGCGAGCTTATATTATTATATTGACTGCTGAGCTGAAACTTCTTGGTGCTTTAAGGGTGAACAGAGAAACTTTAGATGAACAGATCAAGTTAGTTTTCTTGTAGTTGCATGTTACGCACAATCGATTGTCACTTTTAGCATTCAATGCAGGTACTCACAAGTAATAATAAATTGTTATGTCCGTGGATGTGCTAAAAATAGCCACTCACTCACATATTTTTAAATCTTGTCTGGGCATACACTTTCACCCCTTAACCTTTACTACGATGAGCATCATTCACAGAAGGTTCATCGCAATTACAATTGGGCAACAGTTTTGTGGTTGATCTCGTAGCATTCTAGTTTTAAAATGCTAATCATTAAGATTCCGATGCTTGCTATTTAAAAGATGCAATGCAATTATGAGTCTTAGACATTTTTTGTGTGTAACGAGTCGTAAAATTAATTTTCATTTTTATTTGACTCATCATCTCGCACATCTTGAACGGATTAAAACGTTGCTCTTGCTCAGGTTAGGTCATCTCGCAGTGACACAAGCATTGCAATGTTAATGTTAATTGAAAACACTTTGTGATGTAATATATAGCAACAGGCCCTATAATCGGATTTGAGATTATTGTGACATTGTTAAAATAGTAGAGGTAAAGATCAAGAGAATTTATGTAGAACTATATAGAGGCCTAGAAGCATTTTACATACCACGTGACGCATTTTAAGGGATTAAAGTATCAACGTGATGAAAGTTTATTTTATTATTTTAATAATAGTTGTCTGATTTTTATGTGTACACAGTTATAGTTTGCTGGGGGCCAGTGGTTGCGGAAAAACCACTCTACTTGCGTGCACTGTAGGCATGAGGCATTTAGATAAGGGAGATTGTTTTATTTTTGGAGCACGACCTGGAACCCTGGAGAGTGGAATCCCTGGAAAACGAGTAGGATACATGCCACAGGTAATTACTAATTCCTAATTGCATTGCGGAAGATGGTTTTTATCTTGGATATACATTAACTAATGCAATTCTCACAATGCCCCTGATTTGGTTTTTGCATAGGAAATCGCTTTATACGGAGAGTTTACAATTCAAGAGGCTATGAGATATTTCGGAAGAATCTATGGAATGCCCAAGAACATTGTAGAAGATAAGATGACCTTTTTAGTCAAGTTTCTAGACCTCCCATCCTGTCAAAGACAAATTATGACATTAAGGTGAATGACGAGAGATCAAAGTTTGATTTTTGGTGTAGATTGTAGATATGATCAAATCAACTAATTTCAATTAATTTTGTACGCAGTGGTGGCCAACAAAGACGAGTATCCTTCGCTGTAGCATTGCTCCACGATCCAGAGATTTTAATACTCGACGAACCCACCGTGGGTGTAGACCCTTTGCTTCGACAGAGCATTTGGAATCATTTGTGTAGTCTGGTTGCTGCCAATAGAACAACGGTCATAATCACAACGCATTACATCGAAGAAGCTCGTCAAGCTCATACTATTGGACTTATGAGAGGTGGACGCTTACTTGCCGAAGACTCTCCAGCAAATTTGCTCAAAGTTCATCAGTGCCTTTCCTTGGAAGATGTCTTTTTACGTCTTTGTATGAAAGACAAATCTGCAAACAATGCCATAACTGTATCTACAAATGTAACAAACAATCAAGCCAATGTTACTGGCAATGTGCCCCCCGCAGGCCTTAATATTGTTGCAGTGTACAACGAAAAAAACAAGCAGTATGTTGATGGAGCTGCCACACCTGAAGAAAATGGAATTATTGGTCTTGCTTTTCACCAATCCAAAGAGTTTTTAGTATCCGGAGACAACAAATCTGAAAGTGGAATATCCGGAAATCCCAAATCTGATTGTACGCCTATCAAAGAAGTTGCTGAAGAGTGTGCAGACTGTTTGGCTCGCCCTTGTGCTTTCAATCCCACAGCATCTTTAAATCGACTCGGAGCTTTGATGATTAAGAACTTTATTTGCATGTGGAGAAATATAGGGTAAGGAACAAATATAATTTTGCGAAGCAACGTCAAATTTACATTCAAAACTGGTTTGAAATGTGACTAACTGTAATAATATGATGTGTATTTCAGATTTATGCTATTCATCTTTCTCCTTCCTGCCATTCAAGTCATTCTCTTCTGCCTTGCTATCGGAAGGGAACCCCTGGACATGCGAGTTGGTGTCATCAATAACGAAATTTCCGGATTAGGACCATGTGAAAGTGTATTAGGCTGCTCTACTACAAATTTGAGTTGCAGATACCTTAACTCTTTACCTCATCAGTCAGTTCAGTTGGTAAGTTACCCAACTCCGCTAAAGTGCACAGAAGAGAGTAGATGACGTTTAAGTCTCATTTTGGACAATTCAATTCCAGGTTTATTATCCAAACGAAACGGCAGCGATTGCAGATATTGAAGTCGGAAATCTGTGGGGCTTCGTTTCGTTCCCAGCCAACTTTTCTATGGCTATGATAGAACGAGGAGTTGCAGGAAATCTTGCAGACAATGAAACTATTCTTGGATCACGAATTAACATTAGAATGGATATGTCAAGTAAGCAAGTTTATTGTATTATAATCGTTGTACAAGTAATTAATTTTTTTTATTTCATTAGATCAACAGATTGCATTCAGCTTGCAAAGAATCTTTTTAGAGACTTTTCAAACTTTCTCTAAATCTCTTCTTTCGGACTGTGAGTATGATCCTGCCTCTGGAGACCTTCCACTTCACGTGAGTCACAAATCTCTAGATTGAGTGTCAAACATATAGGACACGCGTTAATATTTACTTAATTCCTTCAGTTTGACGAACCTGTTTATGGACACGATCATCCCAGTTTTATGGAGTTTTTAGCCCCCGGAATTGTTCTCAGGTAGCTAAAGATGAACAATTTTCATGGAAGTCATCTGCGTTCAGCAACTAAGCATGGAATATTTTTTTGAAATTTAGTATCATTTTCTTCATGGCTGTGGCTTTAACCGGATCTGCTTTCATTACTGAGAAGAAAGAAGGTATGCTGGACAGATCTTTAGTTGCTGGAGTCACCACAGGAGAAGTCATCACTGCTCACATGATAACCCAATACGTCGTGATGGTCGGACAAACCGCTCTTGTGTTCATTTTCATGATGGTCGTCTTCGAAGTTCCGGTCCGAGGACCTCTTGGATGGTCAATAGTCATCACTTTGTTGCAAGGAACTTGTGGAATGGCTTTTGGTACGCTCAAAACTTAATGGAATAGGATTGTTTCCCAGCTATAGGCAATATTTCAATCATGCTTATTCTGATTTCAGGATTTTTGATTTCTGTCTTCTGTACTGAGGAAAGAAACGCAATTCAATTGGCGTTGGGCAGCTTCTACCCAAATTTGCTTTTATCAGGTTCGCAATGATTTTAAAATCTACCAGATGTATTCCCACGTATCGTCTTAGAATGATTTATAACTGTCAAACTTCTACTTTAGGTGTGGTATGGCCTATTGAAAGTATGCCGAAAGTTCTTAGAGACATTGCTTACGTCATGCCAGAGACGTTAGCCTGCGAAAGTATGCGGTCCATGCTCTCCAGGGGCTGGGGAATCACGCATCCTGCAGTTTGGCCTGGATTCGTTTCCTCAATCGTGTGGAGCATGATTTTCTACAGCTTAGCTATTTTACTTGCTCGGGTGCACAAAAGAAAATGAATACGATGAATAATTAATATTAGATTCACCAAAATATATAGGGGTATCCAGAGCCTGAGTTACTCAACTGTCATGCTCAGGCATCTATTTTTTATTATCAACGATGCAAAACTTTAGTTTTTAGGTAATTTTGATATGCCATGACATGTATTCCTAATGTAATTATAGCAATTAGTAAGTCGAGCGTGTGAAGGGATTGATGATGTAATTATGCAAATACTTTTGTAATTTATTAAGTTGTGATGAAAAGCTAGATTTCTAGCTTTAAATGTGAACCTCGTAACCAATCCCAGTAAAATAAATCGAAACCCACAAAACTATTTTTCATTGTAGAGATCATTTCCATTTTTACTTCGCTCAGTTTCACGTTTAATCATTAACAAAATCATTCAAGTCTAATCATATCAGCCTTTAAACTATATTAACACAGAAAAAGACGTCGTCAAGAAGAATCCAGAGAAAGTAACATTGAACATTGTCTATATTAGTTATCGTCTTTGGGCTCAACCACGATCCAATTTTTTGCTCCATTGTCTCATGACTCGAACGACTTACATATATATACATGTTTTTAAGTCGATAGTAGTTGCAATCAACCAATTATGTAGTTGATTCGTAATACAATTGTTGTAGCTTGGTGTTTGCAATATATCACCACTCATATATTCGGAGTTATTTTTATGAGCCTTCATTATTACTTTTTTCGATCATCATCTTCCACAACGTCATTCTTAATTGCGTTGCGCAAGCAGACAATTCTCTACATGGATAGTCGACAAATAATGACTGATCACATATCTTTCAAACTATGTAGTCTATGAAGAACATTCTTTCCGTGAATTTAAATAATGTAAACTGCTAGTTTCAATCGCAGTATTTTTCACGCCTTACGACAAATAATTTTGTTTGGCACTGATTTTGATTTACCGATTGAAGGCTGTTAGGAATTTATTGTTCAATGGAAACTGAAATTTCGACCCCGCAAAGTGGACTATATGAAATTTTAAATGAGAAACTTAAGATTATCGAAAGCTTTTTTCAGAGCTTTTTTCTGGATCACAATGAGCAGATCTTTAGGTCAATCAAATCACAAATGACCCTTCTTGTGCTCACGACTCAAATTTTTCTATTGATTATAGATACTCTTGGTTTCATGGCATTTTCTGATTTTAAAGCAAAATTAAGAAAAATTTTTATACTTTTCGTCAGCTCAAGTGAAAAGAACCTTTTTCATAAGCAATAGTACAAAGAAAATTCTTGACACCAGTCAAATGGATAAGATATTTTAAGGAAATATTTCGATAAGGCTAACGAGAGTAAATGAACAACTAGGAGTTGAGTACAGTAAACCGGGACTGGAATTAATAAGAGGGTGGTTATCACTTGAAGGAAATCATCTAGGGACTTGTCTAAGCTATTAGACGGACTTGACAATGATTAATTAATGTGGTCATTCAGGATCATTAGAAACGCCTTGAACGCTATTCTAATATTAGATCCTCCAGTTTCTTGAGTCAAAGTACAGGACTTAGCCTCAAATCCAGGACGAATGACTTTAATGTTTTGATTAAACTCATTGTGACCCAAACTAAGTCAACTTCAGTTTTTCATAAAATATGACATAGTCAAATAGAGATTCGATATTTCGGTTTCCACGAAGCAGCCTGACAGCCTTGTAAGAAACTTCTTACCATTAGTCATGCATGCCATCTGAACAAACTTTCGCCCTTTATACAGTGACCTCTAAATAAAACAAATCTGCATTAAAATGAGTACATGGAAGTCAAAATGTTCAAAACCAAATCCAATGCTGTAAATTAAAACGGTTTGCAGGCTATTAATTCCCTCCGATCAATTGCCCCTATTTCAATTGACAGCAGGAAATAGATGGGGAAAATATGAGAGGCAACGAAAGCGATAGATGCGAGCATAAGATATGGGATTGAAGGAAGATGAAGAAAATATATAGGCGGAAAAGATGAGAGACAATTGATCGGAGGCAATTGACGGAAGCAGAAGGAAAGATACAGGCGGAAAAGATGAGAGACAATTGATCGGAGGCAATTGACGGAAGCAGAAGGAAAGATATAGGCGGAGAAGATGAGAGACAATTGATCGGAGGCAATTGAATTGACGGAAGCAGAAGGAAAGATATAGGCGGAAAAGATGAGAGACAATTGATCGGAGGCAATTGACGGAAGCAGAAGGAAAGATATAGGCGGAAAAGATGAGAGACAATTGATCGGAGGCAATTGACGGAAGCAGAAGGAAAGATATAGGCTAGCAGAAGAAAGATGAGAGGTAATTGGCGGGAGAAGATGGATGGGGGGCAAAAGATATGAGAGGTGAAAGAAGATTTTGGATTCGCAATTGATCGGATGATACAATCGGGGAAGAAGCTATAGGAGATAACTAAAGGAAGGACATTGATGGGGGAAAATATGGAGGAAAAGTCCGAAAAGATAAAGGTGGGGCAAATAAGGGAACAAATAGAGGATGACAAAAGATGGAAGAGGATTAAAGGCAATTGATGAAGGGATATTCTCCGCAAATTGAATTCCATTGCAGTTGCTTTTAATATGACTTAGGTATTCTAAAGACGTTCACTCTTGCGTCTTCTTCGTTTTCATGTATTGGACCAGTTTTACCAAATTGAAAGCCAATGGTTAACTCTCCAAGTTTAGATTTGGTGAATATATCTGGAATCCATTCTATTGTAAAGGGAATACTATCTTTGCAGCCTGCTCCATGATTTCGTCCTTATTGTCATAATAAAAACGAATACTTAGAAAACGATACTTTACAATCATCTAAATGTTATGGGTATGTATAAGCTTACCACACTTTAAAAATGTACTATGAAGTACGGGTAATATACGCTGATTTTTTTCATCTTCATTTTTGGGAGGGATCCACTCAACAAAGTTTCCAGCATTAGTTTTCACGAAAAACTGCTTCGCTTTCAATTGTACCTATTTAAGAGTAATATTAGTTACAGAAACAATGAGATAATATTCGAGAACATGAATCACATTAACCATGAATTACAGGATAACTTACTAAGGAACAATTGAATATATGTAGCACTTGTAAGATATTAGTAATTTTCCAGGTGTGTTTTGTGAACGTGCCTAAAGGCGCCTTATCGGTCCGGTGGAAAACCACAGTATGATTAGGAAGCCTTCGTTTTTTACCCCCAGATGAAATCCGTTCCTTTAAAATCTCGAAGTAGTCCTGTGCAAAAATTTACGATAAATATATCAAGGAAATTACATTTAACAATATTATTTTGGGAAGAATTACATTCGGGACGTAATATATCAATGGTTCAGGAGTCGTTGGAAGTTGATAATTCATAGTAGCATTGATTCTATCATTTACTCCAGCAAGCCAATTGTCGAATGATGTCAAGTTCGGAGACTTTTCTACACTGGAATTTGACTCACTCGAACACACTCCAGTATTATTAGCACTAGATGTATTTTGAAAATTGGACGATTTCATAGGAGTTGGAATCACAGGCAGTTGAGATATAACTACGTTATGGGTTTTCGAAGACTCAGGAAACGATACATGTAGCTCCTTCCGCTTTCTTCCTGAATTATGTTCAATATTACAGTCTTGTTCATCCTGATTTTGACCATTAGTATTGGTAATATCCAAATTATGGAGCTGATCAGATTGCGATGCTGTGTAAGTTGTGAGATGAATAGTATTTTGACCTAATATTTGACACACCTCAAGCCAAAAACAAGTTTCCGTTTAAAGATTGTGATCGGAAATAATGTCAACATTTATTTGTGCAAGACATACTTGTTGGTCAGTTTCTTCTAAGCTGTCTAAAACAGCACCATCGCCAAAAGACAGAGAGTCGTCGACATTAGTAACAATTATTTGGTCAGCTAACACGCCTTCTAGTCCTTGAACCTGTTCGTATAATAGTTTAGTCAAAAACTCTCAATTCTTCCATGAAGATGTTTGAGCCATACATTTGCAAGAGTAGATTCATCTCCAGCCACGATACTTTCTAGCAATGAAATATTTTCTCGCATTATTTCAACAGATATTTGATTTGGATCCATTGATTCGCCTGTTTTGTCAGTATTTGAATGATGGGGTAGTGTAACTAGTTGCAATTGGCTCAGTAAAGGTTCTATAATAGTGTCGCATCACATGATAATAGAAAAATTACTTAAAGAAATATTCAAAACATATATCATTGACGATTTGTAGATGTGATCTACTATAAGCTGTTTCGATTTCCACCTTATGGGAGAGGGCCCTGCATATACCATTGCGTAAAGTAGAATGGGAATCATACGCAAAGGTTTTCTCGTAAGATATCATGAAAAAATGTTCCCCATATGGAAAACTAGCAATCGCAAACTTTTGTTCAACGAAAAACTTCAATAAATTCCCACCCCTTGTTAGGATAATAAGTAGATCACATCTACAAGCTGACAGTCTTACGTGAAACTTCATGAGTTGCACTAGACAACAAATGTTCAAACTCATTCGCCAACGACGGCTCACTAGCAAATGCACAAAGACATGCATAGAAATGAAGACACAACTTGAAGGCGAAGTTGCCGGAGGAATCCGATTGCATTGATTCTGGATCTCGAGGCTGCACAGGTAAACAATAATATCAGGATTAACAATGCTATTGTAGATATTAGGCTATTCATTAAATTCGAGGCCTCATTTCCATTTGATTTCTAGGCACGTGGATCTTTGTTTGATCTTTGATTTCTTAAGATTTTGGGCTTCGAATATAATGAACCACCTACTAATGCAAGATTTTTTAAACTGACTGGAACTTTGAAAGGTCTGCAATTGCAGAGAAACTTTTTATACGTAATTGTATCATCCTTAACGGTTTTCATAAACATTATATGTAAATATCCTAAAGGGTGGCGGTCACTCTTTTGACACTTAACGACAAAGGAGCACTTGGACACTCGTTGTACCATCAGTTGAGGATAGTCGTTAATCAAATGCGACAAAGTCTAAAACCCAAGATAAACATTGAAAGGTTTAATTTCAATCAGATTATTAAACAATGAATGGTAATTTACCGCATAGTATTCATCAGGAATACTAATGGATGATAGCACAGTCGGTTTAACCACAATTTCCTCAGATCTCGAAAAGCACTTCTTCGTCGCCAACACATGGATACATGGGGTTGTCTAAAATAAGTAACACAGTTATTTGCGACTCCAACTTTTTATACGCTCTTGCTCCTCCGACCCTAACATTTTTAAAAACATATACCTGCTGATCTATTGCAGCACATGTATCCAAAAAACACTTTGATTGGGCCTTATCTTCACTCTCCGATCTCGAAAAACATTTCTTAGTCGCTAGTACATGGGTACATGGTGTTGCCTAAAAATGGACAGGTATGTTGTTTGTTTACAGGTTTCCAGCTTTTTATCGACGCCTACTCCACCGTACTTCTTCACATTTTCAAACAAATCTACCTGCTGGTCAATTGCAGCACAAGTATCCAAAAAACACTTTGATTGGGTAATATCACCACTTTCAGATTCTCCGTCAGATCCTGAAACTTGGACAAACGTGCGATAATCTGGTCCTCTATCTCGGACTCGGACAGAATACAGTTTCTATTAAAAATTAAAACATTGTTTTACTTATTGTGCAAATGAAGATGATAAACAAACCAAATTAAATACATACCTTTTGACATTTCGGCGAAGTATAAATCTGACAAGTCTCTAACGAAACTTTCTTTCTATTGCCATTCCCTCGAAAAATGACATCGCAGTTTTTGTTTTTGCAGACGTTCCCTCTAGTTCCATTGACTGTTCCACATTTGGGACATTTTCGAATTCCACGCAGGGTCGGTCTTCCTAGGTCGGCGAAGAACGCCTTCCACTTATCTTCCTTCTGTGGCATCAGCTCCACACTTCAATATTGACTCATTTCAATAATAATAATAAATTCGCTCGCTCTCCAATTACAACTTGTGTTATTATTGACGTTTTCAAATTCGCCCGCTCTTCACCAAGGGAAAGTGAGAATGACCCTCGTTACGCACTCTATGCGCGTCTCAACATGCCCAACCCTCTGTTCTCATTTTACCCCGGTGAAGCGAGTGAGACGAAAAGTCATGATCTCATGATCAACCAATGTCAACCATCAACATATTATACAGTATTAACATTAACAGAATACAGCCAATAGCCAATTCAAGTATTCCTCCGAAGTAATAAAAGTTATGAGTTTGACATTGACAAGAAATCCGAATTTCTCAGACGTTCCATGTTTGTACTTTGTTAGATGGATTCAGTGCAACGGTTCAATGAAGGGCAAACAAAGCATTGTTTTGTTACGTAAAAAAATACGTATTTTATTCAGATCAGCTTAATATTAGCTTAATATTAATCATATTCATACAGATTACAAAATTAACAATATTGTTGATGGCTATATAAAATCGCCAACAAGTATATCAAGTACAACTTTGAGAACAAAGAAGTACCATAACACAACACATTACTGCATTATAGTATGTATATTGTATATTATTATCTTTAATTATCTAAAAGTACATTAAGACTAAAATTCTATAACACATTCTCCTTGATGACAGTGGAGATTCAGTAAGAGAAATAAAAGAAGCTCCCCACGGGGATAGAGAAACAGCTCAACACATAATCTACAGCAGCATCGCCAATTCGACTTCTGGAAATTAGTTGATTTCATTTTTCTTCGACCCATTCAAGTAAATGAATGATGGATATGGTCCTGATGAGTCTGCACTTCCTCTCCTTCCTAACCTGTGTGTCTAGTCTACATTCAAAACTACTCCAAACTCAATCTTCCCAGCTACTTCAGATGAAAAATCAAGCACACGTTGTAAGTTAAATCATTATTAATATGCTTCACAGTTTACACAAACTCACAGTCATCCCGTTAGTTGCAGTTTGCAGTGACACTTAAGTGTCACTTGCTTCAGTTTCGTCGCCTTTGGCCCTGAATAAAGTAGACATATCCAGGAGAGTCGTCAGCATTGCTCACCTCGTGCACATTGTGCCTCGTATCGTTCGCAGCCAACAGAAGATTCTCAGCACGTTTCATATTCGTCGTTTCCGCATAATACATTTCTCCACGATAGCCATCACGGTAATACTGATATGCCCTCGTCTCAGGATCCACAGTTGCTCCGATTCGGATAACACCCACATTATCGGCATTTTCTCGCAAGTATCTTATGCTGACCTTTACAAGCGGGATACGATTGGAAGATTGCGGCATAATTTATTATTATAATTCACAGTTAGTTTAAATGTCAGTTTGACTAATGTATATGAAGTATATGAAGGCCTGGCTGTGTGAAGATCCTTTAGCTTGGTTGATGTAAAGCAGAGGGGAATGTGACACACTCAAATGACCCTAATACCAGTAGTAGTGTAATACTGTAATGTAAGGTTCCTCTTTTGCACTAATCAAGAGACAGGGAATTCGAGTCTCGAGTAGAGCCACTAAACGAAAGCAAGTTTCAGCGTTCTCGTGCACGGACACTTGGGCTATTTTGTAGTACAAGTAGGGAAGCAGTGGGGACTTGTGAATTTTCTGTTTCTGCTGCAGTTGTAGTGTATAATCGGAGAAGTGAACAGGGGGACTGTCGGGACGGGAATGAAGTCGTTTCCAACAGACCTGCTACAAATATATATTATTGCATTAAGCCATTCATGAATTTCTCTTAAAAACGTTTTAGGATCAATCAGAGGGGCGCAAAATCACCGAGATTTATGACACGTGCGCAGCATCATCTCCTTATATGCTTGCACCAGATCACTTACATATACATAAGTACCAGGTATATCGTACTCTATAGTAATAATATGATGCAACTCAATTCATCAATTGCATCAGGGTTCATCTGACTGGGTCATATATAGAGCAGGTGCATCTAATAATTCTCTTAAGGGTTTTTTCGGGAGTTATTTTACTGCAAAAATTCTAGAAGGGACTAGGGATCGAACCAGAACCATCTATACCCCTTCACAAAATATTATGGTGCGCTAGCAGCTTACACCGAACTATCCACTAGTGTGTGAATGAAACTTTTTTTACTTATAAGCTTACGTTTCTTCAGTTTGCGATAGCTTGCATACATTAAGTCCACCGGTATCATAATAAACTGATATCAAACAGTACAGTCCACGTTAGGTTAAAGTACTTATTTGTACGGAGTGTAAATGACGACTATATATTTACATTCAGGAAATATGATATGATAATAACATTATACATCAATGGGCACAGAACAATGGACAATGTATGGAAGTTTATTGCTGCTGTACAGAAGTGCATAGGATTTCTACCCATGCATGAGTTTTGCATGGACTTTACTACATAGCATAATTTGTGTTTGTGGTGATGATGATACACAAGAGAGAGAAGTCAAATTGTTTTTGGGAGGAAGTTGAGTTCAAATCTCCGTTGGTTGTGAATCGGACGGAGTTCACCGACAGTCAAAAACTCAAAAGAAAAACACAGGTAAACCCGAAAATATATAAAATTCTCATCTTCTTTTACAAAGTCCGCATGACCGTGTGTTGTGTTTGTTACTCCACCACCACTAACCTAATATCTCTTCCCTTTTGTGTGTGTACATACATACTTTTAATTCATTAAATGTTTTTCTTCCAATTAACCTCAATTCCAGCCAAGACTACCTAGTGGAGAAAAAACACCGACGATTAATTAGGACACGTAAAATATTAAACGGGAAATACAACAAATGTGACGACAACTGAGCCTTCTTCTTCTTCTCTTCCAATGTTCCAAATGATGACGCAGATTACTAAATGAAATTCGGAGTTTTCGCCCTTCCTTCACCGATTTCCAATAATTGTTTTATCCTACTAATACTACTACGCGTATTGCACATGGATTATTATTAGTCGCCTTCGTGTAGCCCTCAATCAATCCTCTTAAGGTAATCATCATGTTTTTTGTTAAGCTTAATCTCATAAAAATATTAAGAATAAATGTACATGGAAGAACGTGGGAGATATATATAGTACCCACTATTGTCCAGTAATACTAGGCTAGGATTTGTATGGTTGTTGTTATTGTTGTAGAGCTCTGATATTTCAAAAATTATTAATATTGTTAGTTTTAAAAGTTTAGAAAACGCCTATATTGTTGTAGATCTTGAATCGTTCTTTGATATAGTGGCGTATCGATTTCATTTTAGTGACTTTGTGTGCTGTATCAGTTAGTTTAGTAATATAGGTTTCTATCAGTTGCAATGTTGTTAATGTTGTGAAGTTGATAATAATCCTGTTTTGGATGAGATACGATGAGCTTCATGTTGCTGGAAGACTTGTTGCATGATGCCATCGGTCGACGCTGTCGGTATATATAATGCACTATTAAGGATGCTTGTGAAGGATTCATATTTCATTGTGTGTCTTTTTATGCATAATATAAACCATTATGTTGTGTAAAGTAAAGCAGTTTCATTATATAAATTGTAATAGTTTAATTTTCTATTCTGCATTTTCATTTGTATAGGTTTTCTGATGGTAGTACATTCATGAGGCAGTCGTATTGCTTGTCGTAAGTATGTGAGCTGGACTGTGTTTGGGAGTCGTCTGTCTGTGGAAAACGAAATACTGTTAGCTAGCGAGATCGTAAGGTATTTGAAATACGTTTAAATTGTGAATGTTTGGATAATTGTGTATTTACTGTCATTATTGTTGATTAATGTGACTCATAGATTGTTCCAGTGCATAAGAGGAATTCGAATTGAGAAAGTTGTCGGAGCTAAATGGAGCTGTTTGCTACTGGAACTCATTTCATTGTAGTAGATGGCCAAGAGTCATTGTGGATAGACAGAAACAGTGGCTCTTATGTGGGAAAGAATGGTACAAATGAATTCATTATAATATTCAGCAGTTGTTGAATTAATGATTCTTTTTCTTCGTAGGATGTAATCCAACTCACGACCCGAGTAAACAGGTTGTTTGCTTGGGAACTGTGTATGGATTTATTGGACAGTTTATGATTAATCCAGGTACGATTATTAGTTACTTGAGAAGTATTTGGTAATTTCAGGAATTTTAAACTTTTCCTTTTTTATTCTAGGTCTTGCTACGCGATTAGTTTTCATTAGACAAAGAAAGTTAGTAGGTGAAATACGAAAATGTAATATATTTTCTATAAGTTCTGTTGCTCTCATTCCGATGGAACATGAGTCTGAAGTGTTACTGGAACCTTGCCTTAAGTCAACTGAACATCGAAAATATGAAATCGAAAGTGGGCTTACTACTAATGTGAGCCCTTCGCATGTGATACCAAACCCTAGCATGGAATCTAGCATATCACAGCCTTTGATCAAAGTTAAAGTTCCACCCCTCAATGTACCTTCTCCTAAGAAATGTGAAAGGTAAGTTAACTGAATTTGTGATATGGAAATACTAAGTTATGCAATTAGAAAATACTAAAGTTGCAGTGAAATTTCATGGTTGAGTTGCTTGATTCTCGAAATGTTTATTTATTAGACAAGACAAAGTGGAAAGACAGCTTTTGGATGACTTTCAAAAAATGTTTACGGAAGCTGATTCGTTTTATTATTCAGTGGATTTTGACATTACAACAAATGTACAAAGACAAGAGCAAGCCAAGAAGCTATCCAGTGCCTATTCGGACTTGCCTTTGTGGGAAAAAACAGATCGTCGATTCTTTTGGAATTATCACATGTTGGAAAACTTGATCAGTTCCCAGGTAGATTTGGTAATTTTTAAATGATATCTGCCATTCAGATTTACAGGCTACCCATTGGTCAAACTTTCGTTTTACAGGCTACATCCTCAAGTCGCTGGATATTACCAGTCATGCAAGGATTTATTCAAGAAAGGACATTTGAAATTGAAGACCCCACTAACCTTTCTGGTGTGTATGATCAATCGGTAAGACACTAGGGTTGCAAACGAATGGTATATATGTCTTTTACACAATCACCTAATGTCTGTGTGAACTTAGCTCCGACCACTCATTCAACTGTGGATATTTTCTCGGCGAAGTCGCTTCAGAGCTGGAACTCGATACCTTCGAAGAGGAATTGATGAAAACGGAAAGGTTGCTAACTACGTGGAAACAGAACAAGTAATGATTCATAAAAATCATGTATGTGCTTTCACAATGACACGAGGCTCGGTCCCAGTTTTTTGGAGTCAAGAAACGCGTTATCGATACAGGCCAGCTCCGAAACTTGAACGACGTAAGTTGAAACAAACACCATCAATCTTTCTTATCGTTATTGCAAGCCTCTTTACATATTTAACATATTTATTGCCTTATAGTAAATGAAACCCACTCTGCATTTTGTAAGCATATTGAAGAAGAAATAGCAGTTTACGAAAATATCAACATTATCAATCTCGTTGAACGAAATGGAAAAGAAAGTGTACTAGGAGATGCATTTGTAGATAATATATTACGACTCAACTCTCCCGACCTAGTCTATGTTTCATATGACTTTCACGAAGCAACGTAAGTCATTTCAAAAGCAACACATTTTAATAGGAAATAATAAAAAACATTTAAATTGCTAGACGAGGAATGAGATTCAAGAATGTAGAACTGCTGATTCAAAAGTTAGATGACATGGTAAAATCAATGGGTTACACATGGAAAGATCAATATGGTGTGATTTGTGAACAAAAAGGAGTGTTTCGTGTCAACTGTGTAGATTGTCTCGATAGAACTAATGTGGTTCAGGTTAGTATGAAGTTTAATTTTGCTGATACATGAATGAATGCATTCCTGATATTTTTTATTCTTCTGAATTTTAGACACAATTTGGCAGAGAGGTTTTATACACACAACTTAGCAAGTTGGGTCTTATAATGCCGGAAGAAGGACTTCCACGCGATGTTCGTACTATATTCTATGATCTCTGGGCAAACAATGGGGTGCGTTTTTCTTAAGTTTTTTGTTAAAATTATCATGAAACTTCTATTTTACTTCATTTTGCAGGACACTATTAGCAAACAGTACGCAGGGACTAACGCGTTGAAGGTATGCAAGCATATCATTTCGTGGCAAATATTTCTAATAACTTGTTGCTGAGAACCTGTAAAAATAGTGTACAATTTCATCACGTGTTTAGGGGGACTTCACTAGAACTGGTGAAAGGAAATTTACTGGGGTTATGAAAGACGGAATGAATTCAGCTAATAGGTATAACTTTGAAATGCAATATCAATCTATTGCAGCTTACTGATTATGATTATGGTACACGAATGTATTGTATTCTGGTTTAGATATTACGTAAACAGATTCCGAGATCACACAAGACAAGCCTTGATAGACTTAATGCTAGGTATTAGTTCTGGAATTCGATCTTTTACTTTTATTGCTTCGAATACATAATGAGCATCATCAATATAATTATTTCTCGCAGGTACAAAGAATATAATAGATGACATCAGTACAATTCCAGATGAAGGTGGGAATGAGAAATCCAATCCTGAAGATCGAGAGGCAGCTGCTGAACAAATGAAGGTATTAGTTGACGACACGGTGAAAGACGTAGTACCTCCATTTGAATCTCCGATGGGAGGGTGGGGTTTGGTAAATTCCAAGTAAGTCGTTAGCTCATAAATATTAGAGATCTTACCGTTCCCCGTTCATATAGTCATTTCATTTTCTTCAGGACCAGTGAACCAGGATCTGTTGAAGTCGACACAATTCTGATTTTGACTGAAAAGAAAATTTATATCACAGAGTAACTTGATGAGATTGTTTAAGATTTTATGAATGATATTTCTTTTATTAATATTAATGCTCAACATGTTCAATTTTAAATTTTGATAGGTATGATTGGACCTCTGATAGTGTTGCAGAAACAAGTGAAATTGATTTACAAACGATAAAAACCATGGTCCTGGGATACGAAGCTGCTAGCCAGGCACAAAATTTGTGGGGCTTTCTCAACACTAGTAACAATGCTTCTACTGGAGTTTTTATTCCCTATTTCACTTTAAATTATGCTGTTACTGGGATTGACAAGTCTAACCAAGAATATCAAGAAATTGTGTCTTTTGAATTTCGGTCTTCAAATATTCGGTTTTTCAGTACGATTGCCGTTCCTATTCAGGATCATTTGGAGATGCAAGGTTAAAGTTAAAACATGAAGTTCTTAGTGTTGTGTTGTGTGTACTGAGTCATTATTGATTATTCAAATTTTAATTGTAGAGGCTTTACGAGTCATAGCTGAAACTATCAGAGTAGCTTGTGAAACGATTGGAAACCATGTTCCTATTTTAAATTCAAAGCCGTCTAGCCAGAAACAATTTTTCAAGCCTCGAATACCTAACGTAGCTAGCAGCTTAGTGAATAAATATTTGGTTTCAAATCCGCAAGAAAGAGGAAGATATTCTGACACTTCTCATGGGCTCCCCAGGAGTGAGTATTTTTTGCTTAAACATCATGTATCTGAACCTGAGCCTTAACTTTCAAGATATGTATTGTGCACAGTTTTTACACCATCGATTGATCGGTATTTTCGAAGGGGTTCTGCATCCAGTTCAGTTGTAAAGGAGCCTCAAGCTGTAATGGTAAAAACTAACTGTACAAAATCCCAGAATTCTATGTTGTGATGGTACTTACGTAATTATGCTTACAGAAACTGGCTATTAAGCCTGATATTATTCAACCTCAGAATGAAGAAATTGAAATTGATGGAACGTCAACGATATCCAATGCTCATCGTGTAGCTTATCCTGACTTGATAGATTTTAGCCTTCGAACGCCAGTAGATGAGTCATATTATAATATGTATTTGTCACCAAAGTCGCAAGATCTAGTCCTTGCTAGTTGTGGTATTTTATATTTACCGATGCGCAGAAAAACCGTTCCTATTAGTCCTAACGATTCTAAGTTGTCGTCTAACCTTCTTCCTGAACCAGGTCTTGAAGTGTCTCCTTTAACGCCAGTTTCAGATTTAACTTCTCCAGGTTCACTCTTGATGTCAAAACCTACGTTTGTGAATACACAACTTTTGCAACGACATCGTTATTCATTACCTACAAACACTTTACTCCAACCTGAATCAACTCCCGTCGAGTCCTCATCAAGATCAAAAACTCCTGAAATCACAATAACTGAAGAAACGCAAACTCAGTTAGTGCCAGATACAGTCAATGGAGCTCAGGAAGAGTATCTTATATGGAGCTCAAAAGGAGCTGCCAAAGACTTAGCTATTTCCAAAAGAATATGTAGATCATATGAAGATGTAAATAGTAGCAGTGCTGGACACCCACGCAACATAAGTTCTAAACTTCCTTCATCAATAATAGCCAGTGGCTTTAAACTTCCAAATTTACTTCCACTGAGAAAGTCAAGTAATCGTGGGGGCTCACAACAGGACATTACGGATTCTGTGGTCAGCATGAAAGGCTCACACAGTGACAACGCCTTACGAGAGAATCCATTCCAATCGGCAAACACAAATCAAAAGAAAGAGACAGTTTTAGCTCCACTAGGAAAGTTAGCTCGAGGTATGCAAAGTTTAGGAGCAAACTACTTAGATCCCCGGAAACTGCGTGACTCATTTAAACCCGTTGCTAAAAGGGAAAATATTGAAGATCCCGTATTAGAAGAAATGAAAAAACAGTGCAAAACTTTAATAATTGAAATTTAGCTGCTCATTAACAGGGAGACTCAATCAATTACCAGTTTTGCTTTCTGCATTGTAATATTACATGTGTAAGCTATTCTCTGTGGATACTCCGACTTGAAATTTGTGATTTTGCCAACGCATATCATAAATCGCATTGCTAGCCTGTAGCACCTAGTCTAATTAAGTGGTGTAGAAGCAAAAAGATTAAGCAGAGTGAATAGAGTGATATAGTGCATCCCATCGTGGCATATTTTTGAAGCTAGATCATTGACAGAAGTTATCCAACTATTTACTTCTATTCTTGAAGTTCCAATTTAAATTACGTGTACTTAAGTCTGCTTCGGTGGGTGAAACAAGGTATTTCACGGGAAATGCAAATGGCTTGTTGTACATACGCTCTCCACGTGGTTGATCCAGGGGCAACGTATGTATGATAATAGTATTTTCTTTTTGGGTTATGTTGACCAGTAATTTCTTGAAATCTAGTCTTGTCAACCATGAATGGAATAGAGATTAAATTTGAGTCGAAAATGAGTGTACAATTAATTATTAGTATTTATTTGTTATTACATTTTATGTTTAAAGTATATTCAAATACATGGTCCAATAAGGTAGTCGACGTTTTATCAACAATATTTTAATGTCAGTAACTATCTATACAAGACATCTTCTAACTCGATCTATATGTAATGCTTTAGCAGTACAGATATAACGAAATCTCAAGTGCTTTTGAATTCTCCATCTTATTGTACTTAATTCCTAAATGCATGCACACAACAATATAAAGGATCTTCCTAAACATACGTTGCAAGTATTTTACATACGCAAATGATAATTATGCATTAAATATTTCAAACATAATTTTGTCATAAATGAATCTAATTCTTATATTATAACTTCAATGATCGCTTCGAGAAAGACACTTCATTCTCTTGCGATACGTAGTACGTTTGGCTTTTGAAATGTTACATTCCTTAGCTCAAAAAACAGCCACTGAGTTAGAAGTCTGTCCTAATTGCAAAATCTAACTACATATAAGCTGTATTTTGCCAATGAAACAACGTCTTAGATAATTAATGCCTTCAAGAATCTGCAATAACTACCGTAATATACGTGTTAACAAGAGAAAGTAATCCGTACATAGAAATTCACAAAAACAGAAATAAACTAATCTGCATCATTACATATTGTTGATCTGTGTGTTGATTTGCAAAGTTAAGAACCATAAACAATTCAAAAATCTCTGCTCTTTTTTCAAGACTCGATGAAGAAATTCATCCGCACTCACCACCAGAGTCTTTTGCATGTACAACATAGCCAAAAACCTACCAAAAAAGGCTCATGCTTCAGTCACGAATGTGTTCGAAAATTATTCACTCTGCGAAGAAGACCATATTAATAAGCTTGTCAGCAGAGCATTTAAGACGGTGTTATTCGTTTGAACTTTGAAGCATAAAATATCCTTAGCTTTTCTAAAGAAAGTCTCAGGCGAATGAGATTGAGCTATGGAGCAGAAAATCAAAGTAAAGGAATGTTTGCTTTCAACTTTCTTTCAGTAGCCTCCTACACACACACACCACACACATTCACAATGTTCAGCTTAAAAGACGCAAAGTATACATATTTGGGATATGGAGCCATATATCTAGTATCTATATATACTACAACTTTAGTACTTAATGAATAATTTTACACGACCATTCGTGAGAATGATGAATAGGTTTATTAGTGTCACATACATAATTACTTATGGTTAAACTTTTAGGAGAAAGTTGTTCTGAACGAATTCCACCACCACCAGCACCACTACTACCTGTGGACGACGAAGGAGTAGTAGGATGATTTAGTAGGTTCGCAGCTCACAATACATTTTTCCATCATGAAGAAACGATGGCAAATGTATTCTTGTATTCTCGCCCTCGCGGCTTGTCTTATTACCTTATACTACCCGTCCTCGTTAGTGGTTATTACATAGATTGAGTTCTCTGTGGTCTTTTCATATTATTTTATCCGTCGTGGGGATCATGTGAACTTTAAGGATGATACACCAGGTTAGTTTCATCACGAAGGGCGAGCTTAAATAGAGAAGCAGAAGAGGGGCCCGGATCCTCTTCCACGTGTGTGTGCATTGGATTTCCCATGAGCTAATCATCCTACTCCTCCCACGACTTCGTCTAATTCGATAAAGTAGTTCTCAAATGCTATGAACAAATGGTTCTATACTTCTGCACCAACGACCACCATCAACACAACTTCCTTTAGTGACGCATTTTGAAGGGATAAGTAATCAACTAACTAAGTGATGAGAATTATCACGCACAGCTACTTATAGATGAGAGAAATCACACACACGAACACGTTCAGCAAATCTATTGGACTTTCACTACTTTCACTCTATGATATATTTTATATATACTCATTGGCTATTATTTTTTTCTAGCTCGTCTACAACATCTCTATTCATCAGTATGTGCTTGTGGAGGTGCTTTATTAGTGGTCTTGTATTTCGTTAAACTTTCTCGGAGTAGGTATAGATGGATATTCATGAATGCACATGAATGTGTGCACAACTTAGCTTTTATAAAAGATTCCTCAACCTTTCCAATAATTAATTCAGCGTGTGCTAGGCAAACAAAAGGCTCACATCTCCCGTCTGATATTCCTAACCTATCGCTCTAATACATAGATAAATTCTAACACACGCAACGCACACACATAAATGGCAGATTGTTCAACGCTGACAACGGATGAGGTGGACGAGACCATTGCCAAATATTTCCGTTTTTATTCCTGTGGATGTTTCAGAAGGACAGCGAAAGCCATCGGGACACTCGCATTTCCTGTTCACCAGAAACTGAGAACTTGTTTGACTCAGTGTTTTGCAGTACTCTCCTAGTTCACATTGAGGCAGCTGTACATCACAGTTTTGACAATCAATTACGACTGACCATTAGTCTCAGCAATGATTATTACATCATGGAAAGCAGGAAAGAACGTGAGTCTCACACGTCAGGAGTAAATGCCAATAAATGCGGCGGACTTACAGCAGAGCAGATGTATGTCAGTTCCATCGCTTCTGTTTCCTCGTCTGGGTCTTCGAAGTGCTGATTAGTCAAGACATAATTATGTGTGTCGGGACAAATACAATGAGCGCGGTCTGATTTCACGATGATTTCATCCGTCAATTTGGAGTAGACTATCCGACTAGTGTAGGCGGTGTGCAGGTCTCTGCACATTGACAATGTTGGTGCTGCCCCGCAATACTGTTCAGGTTTATAACAAGAGTATTTCTAAGAATTTATGATATGGAGGATTTCAAATATCCGATTACTTCTGTTCAAGCGAAGTAGACTGAAAATAACTGATCGAGCCTTCATCGATCTTGATTCTCTTCTACTGAATTTTGACAATCAACGGAGTAAGACTGTCTCATTCAGATGTTTGATCATCTATCAACACATTTTACTATCCTACTAAGGTCCATAGTTCATACTAAACTAACGTAAATCTCGTAACTTGAAACCTATAGATGCGCCAGGTGATGCTTCTCAGTAATTCTCATTCATAATTACATAACATGTTAATTTACTCTGCATACTTTTAGGCACTGCCAACATCTATGCTGCCAATAAACTATAGGTATATATATGTATGAGGCATCTGCATAAAATGCTTTTAGGTGTTCTTTTCCCATTCCTTTAAAGCAAACAGTTGAAAGTAAAAACTACACGAAGAATTCTATGAAAGATTTAGTAGTTTAACTCCACTTGAGAGTACGTCATACATGAGTTTAACGAAAGCTCAGAGAAAGTTATTAAACACGCAGAATAGAAAATAAAACAATAACTAATAAGACCTATCATTATTGTTATACCATCGAACTGTCCACCACGTGGGAGGAAGTATTCATAAAGGCTTCATTTCTATTCTCCTCTGCTGGATTATGGTAATTTAGTTCGATTTTCATACGAAATAAGAGAAGTAACAAGAGCAAACAAAGGCATACTTCTATATAATCAGTCATGTGTCAGCGGATGGAAGCAGGGGCTTGTTAAGTCCCTATAGTTTTTACAATATAATATTTTTCATGAATGAATAGGGAGCCTAAGGAAGTGGGGGTGAAGAACAAGAGTATATAATGATGTCATTAATGTAATGTCCCAATTTGTGTACACCCACCCGCATCAAGTTTTGAGAGCATTCGAGCAGGTTGTATTTACTTATGACGACACCTATAAACTTTCTCCTGAAGATCAATAGGTTCCTGAGCTGCTTCATGATAACAAATGAGAGATGACTAGCTAATAATAAAGTATTCTTCACTCGTAATCTCAAATTAGACTTATTAGGCTCAGTATGGAACAAGCTATTCTCTGGTCAAATTAACATTTACATATTTTACATGTCAAACATTTCTTAATGAATCAAGCCAAAGTATAATGAGTGCGCAAACCTAAATTTTTAAATTTTAAATTAAGATGGAAAGTGTAAGTGTTATGCTTACACACAAATGTTTGAGTAGAATTGAACTCCGCAATATTGATGCAAATGTTTGAAGTCAGCTAATAAGCTTAAGAATATGAATGTACTTAATCAAAATTGCAGAACGATACAAGTAATCAAGATCTTGAGAATGGTAGTATGAGTAGGAGTAGTCGGCTTTCACCATTTAAGAGTTTTAGGCATTTCGTTCAGATCTTTCGAATCACCGTCTATATACCTACACTACAATGCATAATCGTGAGATTCATTTTATCATGTGTATAAATGATTCACCTTGTCACATGCATGCTGGGCTTTCACTTTTAATGTTACCATCCAGTAATCAATTTAGTCAAACAAGTCAAACTGTACACAAATCGTCGGTTGGGAATGTTCGGAGAGCAAAAGCAAACGTGATAAATTACAGAACTGCATAAAGAAATGTGTGAGGTGGTTTAATTCCATCATACGCATACATTGATTGTGAGGATTCTCTGATTAACACAATTATTAGCTTCGAATGTTGACTATGTACCTACAAGTATACTATATCGTTGTTAATCAAAAATGTCACAAGTAATCATTTATTGGGCTTGGATGTGGGAACACATTCATTGCCATGAATCTTTGTGAACATTATTAGGATGCATACGAGTAGTACACAAGGGACATTCATGTTTGACAGACTCAAGATACCCCAGTTCATCGGTAGATGAGCAAGAATACGAGGATTGATGAACTCATAAGCAGGGACACTTCTTCTGAAGCTGCCGTAAAAACTGTAGTCGCAAATCGCAATGACGCGGACTGGGATTTTGAAGTGATCGAACTTCTCCAACTATGTTTATCAGTAAATGGAGCAAGGGGAATACTGATTTTAATTCATAGCTTGAAGGGTCACACGAGTCAAGAGAATCAACTAAGCAACAGTGTGCAATCAATAGTAAAGTAAGTCTAGGAAGCAAAAGTTTACAAAAAAATGCTCACGTCATTTCAGTGACCACTTTATGTTTCTGTTTGCAAGTGAAAGGTTTAAGCTTAAAGCATTTTATGTCAGCAATTGTTTATAGCTGTTGTTGAAAGCCAATTTTGCGGAGAAACTGGCATTTTCGAGGTACATACATAGGTCTTTTGTGAGTAAAATACTTGAGAGGCATTCTTTATGGATATCTGTATAGTGTTCTCAACTATGTAATCCACTGACTGCAAAATGTACGACACAACGAGGAGTAAGATGCGGACTTAAACTGTTTACCAATCTTTGGATTAAGGGCATACAGGTCAATGTGTGTGTTATTGTTTACCTAAGTTAAATAACAAAAAAGCAAGTCCCACACTTAATTTATGTTTAACTTGATTACATCTGAACTTTGGTCTACACTGAGCACTCTTTTTAGAGCATTCTTACTAATAAAAAACAAAATCTCTTATCTCTCCATCATCATGATTCAATATAAAAGAAATAAACTGGGCATTTTCATTCTAAGAACTCGAAAAGAAAGTTATTATTACTATGATTCAATGACAGAAAAAGTTATGATGGAACCGACTTCCAATGGCTACCTTGTACTGATCAGATCCTTGTTGAATCGTATGACCATCTGTACTGTCCCACATCATCGAACAAGTAGATCCAGCTTCGCAAGCACATCTCCTCTGCGAATTTATCCCTCTGGAATTTGCTTGGAGATACCCACATATAGAATTTGGTGTGCAGGCTGGAAGGTCCTCTGACTACATTAAATCCACATGAGACGTGAATGTAACATAGCTTTTTGTAGAAACAGCATATTGATTTCAATAATGTATAGGATATGAAGTATCATTATTGGACATCTGTTGGATTACTTATTGGATCGTGTGAGACAGAAATTTACCGGTTATGCCTTGTAATAATGAGGGTCCTTTCTGCAAGTAGCATGAAATAAAGAACTAGAACTCACATGGTCTGATGGTCTTTCGACAACCTCGTTTGTTTCTAAATATGATCTCGCTTCGATGGAAGTCACCAAAACGA
>Ga0194135_10000119_pt1 | contig 43761 bp, 44 predicted proteins | sample LitLau_LLRF_2013_FD_134024 | JGI IMG/M metagenome (GOLD analysis project Ga0194135, IMG submission 134024) | Freshwater sediment microbial communities in response to fracking from North America - Little Laurel Run_MetaG_LLRF_2013 (version 2) | ecosystem: Environmental > Aquatic > Freshwater >...
CGCTGGCCGGCCAGCGCCTGAACTTCCAGGTCAAGATCGTGGCCATCCGTGACGCCAGCCAGGAAGAAATCGCCCATGGCCACGTCCATGGCGAAGGTGGCCATCACCACTGATTTTCTGCGCTAAGCTCAAGTTTGCTGGAGAGGCGCCCGAGGGCGCCTTTTTAGTCCGCGGCTTTTGGCTGTACTGTCGAGAGGCTGTTTTCTGTAAGAACACAGGAATTTGGAGTTCGTCATGAGTGCTTTTCACGACCTTAAATTGAAAGCCCTGGATGGTCAGGAGCTACCGCTCGCGCCCTTCAAGGGGCAAGTCGTGCTGGTGGTCAACGTCGCCTCCAAATGTGGTCTGACACCACAATATGCGGCGTTGGAAAATCTCTACCAGCAATACAAGGGCCAAGGGTTCAGCGTACTGGGCCTGCCCTGCAATCAGTTCGCCGGGCAGGAGCCGGGCACCGAGCAGCAGATCCAGGAGTTTTGCAGCCTCAACTACGGGGTGACCTTTCCCCTGAGCAGCAAGCTCGAGGTCAACGGTCCCGAGCGTCATCAGCTGTACCGCCTGCTGGCGGGCGAGGGCGCCGAGTTTCCCGGGGATATCACTTGGAATTTCGAGAAATTCCTCCTCGGCAAGGACGGTCGGGTGCTGGCGCGTTTTTCGCCGCGCACCGCGCCGGATGATCCCACCGTGGTCCAGGCTATCGAGAAGGCCTTGAGCTGAATCGGCCAGCCGGGGCCACCCGCCCGGCCCATTGTTCCTGCCTGCCTCGCGCCGCTCTCATGCGGCGTTTTTGCATCTAAATCACTTAAATCAATAATGCTGTGCAGGGCTTTGGGGGATGAATATTATCCCCATCATAAGTGCGCCGGGGCCGGTACCCGGCGCAGTCTTGTGGGTCGACTATCGACTCAAGCCTTTTTGTCGGAGTGCAGCATGCCTGTTCAAGCCTTGTTCAAACCCTTCCAACTCGGCGCGCTGGAGCTGCCGACCCGCGTGGTGATGGCGCCCATGACCCGCTCGTTTTCCCCGGGTGGGGTGCCCAACGCCAAGGTCATCGAGTATTACCGGCGCCGCGCCGCCGCCGGCGTGGGCCTGATCATCACCGAAGGCACCACGGTCGGGCACAAGGCTGCCAACGGTTATCCCAACGTGCCGCAGTTCTATGGCGAAGCGGCCCTGGCCGGCTGGAAGAAGGTGGTGGACGCGGTTCATGCCGAGGGCGGCAAGATCGTCCCGCAGCTGTGGCATGTGGGCAATGTGCGACGCCTGGGCACCGAGCCGGATGCCAGCGTGCCCGGCTACGGCCCCAGTGAGAAGCTCAAGGATGGCAAGGTGGTGGTGCATGGCATGACCCACGAGGACATCCGGGAGGTGATCGCCGCTTTCGCCCAGGCCGCCAAGGATGCCCAGAGCATCGGCATGGATGGCGTGGAAATCCACGGCGCCCACGGTTACCTGGTGGACCAGTTCTTCTGGGAAGGCAGCAACCAGCGCAGCGACGAATACGGCGGCGACCTGGCCCAGCGTTCGCGTTTCGCCATCGAGCTGATCCAGGCCGTGCGTGCCGCCGTCGGCCCGGATTTCCCGATCATCCTGCGTTTCTCCCAATGGAAGCAGCAGGACTACAGCGCGCGCCTGGTGCAGACCCCGGAAGCTCTGGGCGCCTTTCTCAAGCCGTTGGCGGAGGCCGGTGTGGATATCTTCCACTGCTCGACCCGGCGCTTCTGGGAGCCGGAGTTCGAAGGTTCCGACCTCAACCTGGCGGGCTGGACCCGCAAGCTCACCGGCAAGCCGACCATCACCGTGGGCAGCGTCGGCCTGGACGGCGAGTTCCTGCAATTCATGGTCAACACCGACAAGGTGGCGCAGCCGGCCAGTCTGGAAAACCTGCTGCAGCGCCTGAACAATGACGAGTTCGATCTGGTGGCGGTGGGCCGGGCCCTGCTGGTGGATCCGGATTGGGCGCAGAAAGTCCGTGAAGGCCGTGAGCAGGACATTTTGCCGTTCAGCCGTGAAGCCCTGATGACCCTGGTCTAACGCCCGGCGCCGGGCGGCGAGGGGGGCAGCCTCCTCACCGCCTGGAGTGTCTTGACCGCACCTGGCGTTTGCAGCGCCGCTTCGATCATTGCCTCGTAGTCCACGGCCGGCGCCGGCTGGCAGGCATTGCGCAACTGATCCTCAAACTGCTCGATCACCGCGGGCCATCCTTGGCGGCTGGCGTGTTGCCGGGCGTTGAGGCGCACCCGGCGCAGGGTTTCCGCCTCCTCCAGCAGCCAGCCGGCGGCCTCACAGAACGCGCCTTCATCCCCGGGCATGGCCAGCACGCCGTTGTAGCCATGGCGGATGTGCTGGGCTGCAGCGGCCTGATCGTAAGCCACCACCGCCAACCCTGACGCCAGGGCTTCCAGCACCACATTGCCGAAGGTTTCGGTCAGGCTGGGAAACAGGAACACATCCCCCGAGGCGTAATGGGCCGCCAGCGCCTCGCCGCGCTGGCAGCCGCAGAACAGGGCCTCGGGCAGGCTTTTTTCCAGGGCGGCGCGTTGTGGGCCGTCACCCACCACGATCAACTTCATCCGACGCTGTGGATAAGTGGCCTGGAGCCGTTCGAAGCAGCGCTTGAGCAGCCCCAGGTTCTTCTCCGACGCCAGGCGTCCGACATGGATCACCGCCAGATCATCGTTGCCCAGGCCCCAACCGCTGCGCAGCTCATTGAGCCGCTTGGCCGGATGGAACAACTGGCTGTCGACGCCTCGGGACAGCAGGGCCAGACGTTCGAAGTGGCGACGCTCCAGCTCCAGGCGCTGACTGACACTGGGCACCAGGGTCAGCTTCGAACGGTTGTGGAACCAGCGCAGGTAATGGGTCAGCAGACGGGTCAGCAAACCCAGGCCGTATTGGCTGGAATACTGCTGGAAGTTGGTATGGAAGCCGCTGACCACCGAGATCCCCAGGCGCTTGGCAGCCCGCAGTGCAGACAGCCCCAGGGGGCCTTCGGTGGCGATGTAGAGCACGTCCGGACGCTGGCGTTTCCAGCGCCGCAGCAGTTTGTGCATCGACGACTGGCCCCATTGCAGCCCCGGATAACCCGGCAGCGGCCAGCCGCGGCACAGCAGCAGGGCTTCATCGCTGGGCCGACTCTGATCGCAGCCCTGGCGCGGGCGCACCAGTTCCACCTGATGCCCGCGAGCACGCAGGCCATCGCACAGGCGGCCAAGGGTATTGGCCACGCCATTGATTTCCGGTGGGAAGGTTTCCGTGATGAGGGTGATATGCAGAGCGGTCGTCATGGCCTCAGTGTCGACTGAGGCCATGTCGCCATTGTGACGTGCGGATGATGGATTTATGACGCCGGGGTCCTATTGACCCGGCAGTTTCTCCACCCCGCGTTCACGCACCCAGAACAGCGTGGCCCCGGCCACGGCGGCCGGCATCATCAGGATGTTGACGAAGGGGATCATCAGCGCCAGGTAGACGATGCCGCCAAAGCCCAGGCTCTGCCAGCGCTTCTGCCGCAGCCAGGCGAGCATGTCCTGCCAGCTCATCTTGTGGTTGTCCGCCGGGTAGTCGATGTACTGGATGGCCATCATCCAGATGCCGAACAGCAGCCACAGCGGCGCGGCCACCAGGTTGACCACCGGGATCAGCGAGAGGATGAACAGGCCGATGGCCCGGGGCAGGAAGTAGCCGAGCTTGCGCATTTCCCGGGACAGGGTGCGGGGGATCATGGCGATCAGTTCGCCCCAGCTGAAGGGCGGGAAATCGTCGGTGCCACGGACCACGGTTTCGACCTTTTCCGATAGAAAGCCGTTGAAGGGCGCGGCGATGATGTTGGCCAGCATGGTGAAGGTGAAAAACACCATCAGCGCCACCAGCACCATGAACAGTGGCCAGAGGATGTAACTGAGAAAACTCAGCCAGTCCGGCAGGGTTGGCATCAGGCTGTCGATCCACAGGCTGAACTGGTGGCCGGCGAAATAGATCAATCCGACGAACAGTATCAGGTTGATCGCCAGGGGCAGGAGCACGAACAGGCGCAGGCCAGGGCTGAGGACCAGCTTCAGGCCTTCGCGCAGGTATTGCGGTCCGGACAGTACGGGGGCGGGCATAGAACGCTCCGAGCAGATGGAAAACGCGCCGACCTTACCGGCTTTGCCCAAGGGGCGAAAGCAGCACCATCAGGTCGACATCAACGGTAACAAAGACCCTTTCAAATGAGTCCGCTGGGGATAGAGACCGCCTATGAGCTGGATTGTTAAACCGTATTTCCTTAATCTTCGCCCCCTCTATACGCTTCACCCATTATTTTTGGGACGGACGAGTCAAAGCCTTCCCCGAGGTTTCGCCGTCCTTTTTTATTCCAGCCGGCAATCCGGCGTTCCGTGCCAGGTCACCCGGGCCGGTCGATAGGAGTGAGTCATGTCTGAAGTACGTCATTCGCGTGTGATTATTCTCGGTTCCGGCCCTGCCGGTTACAGCGCCGCCGTCTATGCCGCCCGGGCCAACCTGAAGCCGCTGCTGATCACCGGCATGCAGGCCGGCGGCCAGCTGACCACCACCACTGAAGTCGACAACTGGCCTGGCGACGTGCACGGCCTGACCGGTCCGGCACTGATGGAGCGGATGCGCGAGCACGCCGAGCGTTTCGAAACCGAAATTGTCTTCGACCACATCAATGCCGTGGATTTTGCCGCCAAGCCGTACACCCTGACCGGCGACAGCGCGACCTACACCTGCGACGCCCTGATCATCGCCACCGGCGCCAGCGCCCGTTACCTGGGCCTGCCTTCGGAAGAAGCCTTCATGGGCAAGGGCGTTTCCGCCTGCGCCACTTGCGACGGTTTCTTCTATCGCAACAAGCCGGTGGCCGTGGTCGGCGGTGGCAACACTGCCGTTGAAGAGGCCCTGTACCTGGCCAACATCGCCAGCACCGTGACCCTGATCCACCGTCGCGAAACCTTCCGCGCCGAGAAGATCCTGATCGACAAGCTCAACGCCCGCGTGGCCGAAGGCAAGATCATCCTCAAGCTCAATGCCAATCTGGACGAAGTCCTGGGCGACAACATGGGCGTGACCGGTGCCCGCCTGAAGAACAACGATGGCAGCTTCGAAGAGCTGAAGGTCGACGGCGTGTTCATCGCCATCGGCCACACCCCGAACACCTCGCTGTTCGAAGGCCAACTGACCCTCAAGGACGGTTACCTGGTGGTGCAGGGCGGCCGTGACGGCAACGCGACCGCGACCAGCGTCGAAGGCATCTTTGCCGCCGGTGACGTGGCCGACCACGTGTACCGCCAGGCCATCACCTCGGCTGGCGCCGGTTGCATGGCGGCACTGGACACCGAGCGTTACCTGGACGGTCTGCAGAACGCTGCACACTGATCCCCAGGCAATAAAAAAACCGGCGCAAGCCGGTTTTTTTATGGGTGTCGCACGCCAGGAGCCGGCTTGCCGGCGAAGAGTCCTCCGAGCCCTGCGCTGACGCCTTCGCTGGCGAGCCAGCTCCTACAGAGTACGGATCAGCGGCGGGTCAGCGGCTGGGCGGTGAACTTGACCCCGGCCAGACCGTGGGCGATCAGCGCGCGGATATTGCCGTGATCAGTGCCTTCGGGCGTGGCCAGTACCGAGCGGTAGTGTTCGCCAAAGGCCAGCAGCGCCTCTTGGTCGCTCAGGCCTTCCAGCAGGGCCAGGCCCAGGGTCTTGCACGAACCTTCGTTCTGCCCGGCAGCGTTTTCCACGCCGCCATTGTTGAACGCCTGGGGCTGGTAGTGGTAACCGGCGGCGACAAACGCCAGGGTGTCGGCAAAAGCATGTTCACCGCTGTTCAGGCTGGCGCGCAGGGTGTTCAGGTCAGTCATGGGGTTTTCCTTTGGCGAACGCCGCTTGCTGCTCGGCGCTGGCTTCTTTCTGGTAGAGATTTTTCCATTCGGCGTAGGGCATGCCGTACACCACTTCACGGGCCTCATCGAGGCTGACCTCGATCTGGCGCTCGTCGGCCTCGGCCTTGTACCACTTGGACAGGCAGTTGCGGCAGAACCCGGCCAGGTTCATCAGGTCGATGTTCTGCACGTCCTTGCGGCTGTCCAGATGGGCCACCAGGCGGCGAAAGGCCGCGGCTTCCAGTTCCAGGCGTTGTTGAGGGGACATAAGACTCACTGCACATAAAAGGATGGGAACAGCGGCAAGCGACAAGCTGCCAGCGGCAAGTCAAAGCTCAATCGCCTCGACTTGCCGCTGGGCGCTAGCGACTTGCCGCTAAGGTGATGGATACCGATTCGGCAAAGCGCAGGGCGTGGGGTTTGTCGACCTCGACCTCGGCGTAGTGCACCGAGTCGTTGCTCATCACCAGATCCAGCAGTTCCTGGGTCAGGCGCTCCAGCAGGGCGAAGCGGTTGCCTTCGACGTGGGCAATGATCGCCTTGGTGATGGTGCGATAGTTCAGCGCATGATCGATATCGTTGTCACGCACCGCCTCCTGGGCGGGGTACAGGATGGTCAGGTTGATCAGCACATTCTGCTTGTTGAGGATTTCTTCCTCGTTGATTCCGATGTAGGTCCGCAGGAGCAGGTCCTTGACCCGGATGCGAGCCATTCCTGGCTGAAGTTGTGGCATTGCTACTTGCTCCGTCCAATCAATTGCAGGAATTCCTGGCGAGTGGTGCTCGAATCGCGAAAGGCGCCGAGCATCACCGAGGTGTGCATGGTGGAATTCTGTTTCTCGACGCCGCGCATCATCATGCACATGTGCTTGGCCTCGATCACTACCGCGACGCCGGCGGCCTGGGTCACGCTCTGCACCGCTTCGGCGATTTCCCGGGTGAGGTTTTCCTGGATCTGCAGGCGCCTGGCGAACATGTCGACGATGCGGGCAATCTTCGACAGCCCCAGTACCTTGCCGGTGGGAATATAAGCCACATGGGCCTTGCCGATGAAGGGCAGCAGGTGATGTTCGCACAGGGAATACAGTTCGATGTCGGCGACGATCACCATTTCATCGCTGTTGGAGGCGAACAGTGCGCCATTGACGATGTCCTCCAGCGACTGGCTGTAGCCGTGACACAGGTACTGCATGGCTTTGGCTGCGCGCTTGGGGGTGTCGAGCAAACCTTCGCGTTCGGGGTCTTCGCCCAGATCCTTGAGGATCTCGCGGTAGTGCTGGGGCAGGGAAAGAGTCATGCAAGGTCCTCACGGGGCCGGCTTACTTGATGTGTCGCCCGCCGTTTACGGTCAGGGTGGTGCCGGTGACATAGGGGTTGTCCAGCAGGTAGCGCAGGCTCTGGTAGATCACTTCGCTGCCGGGTTCGATGCCCAGCGCGGATTTGGCCAGGGTCTTGGCGCGGTACGCCGCGTCGTCGTCGGGATTGAACAATAGCAGGGCCGGAGCGATGCCGTTGACCTTGATTGTCGGGGCGTATTTCGCCGCGAAAGACAGGGTCAGGCTGTCCAGCCCGGCTTTGCTGGCGCAGTAGCCAATGTGCTTGCTGCTGCCCTTGCGGGTCACGTCGTCGCTGATGTGGATGATGTCCGCCGGGGTTGAACGCTGCAGCAATTCTGCGCAATGCAGGTTGATCAGGTAGGGCGCGAGCATGTGCACGCTGAACATCCGGGCAAAGGCGGCGCTTTCCTCGCCGGGGCTTTCTTCCAGCCATTCCGAGGCGTTGTGGACGATGGCCCGCAAGCGCTCGGTGTGGTTTTTCAGCTCGCTGATCAGGGCCAGGATTCCGGCTTCACTGGACAGGTCGGCGAACAGCAGGGTGGCGCCTTTTTCACGCAGGGTTTCAAGGCCCGGGCGCTGGCTGCGATAAGTGACGATCACCGGCTGCCCGTCTTCCAGCAGGCGCAGGGCGCAATGCAGGCCGACACGCTGGCTGGCACCAGTGATCAGGATCGGGGCGGGGGAAGCGTTCATGGAGGGCTCGCGTCGCGGGTAGGGGGAAAACTATACCAGCGGGGGAGGCGCTGTGCCTGCAGGCAAAGGGCTGGCCAGCTCCTGCGGTCGGCGCGAATGTTGCGCGAGGCGCTGCAGGAGCCGGCTTGCCGGCGAATCACGGATTCTGCGTCGAGGGGGCGCTCGGCAATACGCGCGCCGGTGTGCTGTTGAGCCAGTTGGCCAGCAGGCGGGTGGACAGCGGAATGAAGAAATAGACCATCAGCGGGGTCAGCGCCAGGGTGCTGACAAACACCCGGGGCAGCAGGCTCAGATCACTGAGCAAGGGGCCGAGGACGAAGTTGAACAGCAGCGAGACCGGGAAGAACGCCAGCCAGATGGCCACGGCCTGCTTCCAGCGTGGCGGTCGCTGTCCGGCCGCGCCGAACCAGCCATCGATACCGCTGACCCGATGCTCAGACGGGTGGGCAAACAGATCGCTGCCCCGGGCCAGCCAGGCGGTACGCGAGGCGGAGTGCTCCCAGGTGTGCAGGGTGTGTTCGTCGGCAAAGCGGAAGATGATCTGGAATTCGTCATCGTCGGGCGGGGGGGCAAGGACACCGGAGCCCAGGTAGCCGGGAAAGTCGGTGGCCAGTTGTTCGCCTTCGCGCAGCCAGGCGATCAGGTCCTGGTAACGGCCGTCGGCAACACGCCGGGCAACCATCAGGGTGACGGGTGAGGTAGACATTATGTATCTCCGTAAAACCAATGCGCCGCCTGGATAAGGCAGGCGCTTGACGTGGCACCGGGGTAGTGGGCCGCGTCTGGAACAAGCAAGGATTATTCCCGATTGCCGACGCTGGACCAACGACGCTGGTCGGTTTTTCTCGGGCTTGAGGCATTGGCGCCGAGGAAGAGTAGAATGAGCGCCACTTTGTTTATCGGTGTGTTCTCCCCCAGATGCCCGTCATGACTGAACTTGTCCCTGTCACGCCTGCCCCTGACTCCGTCCCTCAGGACGAGTTGTTTCCGATTCGTGAGGTGGCGCGCCTGACCGGCATCAACCCGGTGACCCTGCGGGCCTGGGAGCGACGCTACGGCCTGATTCAACCCACGCGCACCGAAAGCGGGCATCGCCTGTATTCGATGCACGATGTTGAGGCGGTGCGGGAGATTCTCGGCTGGATCGAGCGCGGCGTGGCGGTGAGCAAGGTGGGCAAGATCATGGCCAAGAACCGCGCTGCCCAGGTTCAGGTCAAGGCGCCGCTGGACGATCCTCAGCAAGGCGAGTACGGCCAGTGGCGCGATCAGTTGAAGCTGGCGGTGAGCGCCTTCGATGAAGAGCTGCTGGAGCGTCTGTATGGGCAGATCTTTTCCAGTTATGCCCTGCCGGTGGTGTTCCAGGACATCTTCCTGCCGTTCTGGAAGCAACTGCTGCAGGTTCGGGACGATTTCGGCCAGACCAGCGAGTGGTTGTTTCTGGACGGTTTCTTGCGCGCGCGGATCACTCAGCGCCTGTTGCTGCAGCGGGCCGGCCAGAGTCGGCAATTGTTGCTGACGGCGTTCAACGAGCAGTGTCGCGAGCTGGAGCTGCTGGTGGCGGCGCTGATGCTCGGGCATGACCAGATCGGTGTCCGTCTGCTGGGACCAGGAGCGCCCCTGGAGGAGCTGACCCTGGTCTGCGAGAAGCTCCAGCCCGTGGCCCTGGTGGTGTTTTCCAATCATGCGCCGACGGCGGAACTGCCCAAGCGTCTTCAGCGTCTGGCGCTGACCCTGGATTGTCCGCTGATGCTGGCCGGAGATGCGGCGGACCTGGCGCAGGACCGTCTCAGCGGTTCGCCGGTGGCCTGCCTGGGTAATGACGGACGCCTGATGCAGAAGCGCCTGCGGCAGTTCCTCAGTGGGCGCCTGGATACCTGAAAGCGTCGTCGGCCCGCCTCAAGCGTGCAGGGCCGGATGGCTGTGGCGGTGCTGCTGGAGGATGAACTGGCGCAGGCGCTCGGTTTCTTCCGCATCACGCTGATCCAGGCGGTAGGCATAGAAACCGGCTTCGGTCTGGCGCTCGAAGCGCCCATGCAGGGCAATCCGCTCATACCCCGAGGGGCTGAACCACTGGGCGAACTGCTTGGGTGGGCGGGTCCGGTTGCGGATCTCCAGCAACACGCCCTTGAACGACACTTCCCGCACCCACAGGCGTCCCGGCTGGCCTTTGGCGTTTTCCAGGGCTACCGGTTCTTCCAGCGTCAGGCGCCAGGGCCGGACCATGGGGCCGTCTTCGAAGATGCTCGGCACTCCCAGGCGCAGATGCAGGGCATGGAACTCGTCTTCCACCAGTTGCAGGGGAAAGGTCATCTGCTGATTGTCGAAGTGCGCCTGGAGAGTGACCTTTTCGTTGGCCGCCAGGCGGGTCAGCAAGTCACGGACCTGTGCGCCGCCATTGACCAGCAGGCTGGATGTGCTTTCGCGCACATTGAGCTGCGGGTTGTGCTGCATGGTCCGGATGAAGTCCAGTTCATCCTGGGTGAGGAGGGCGTCACGCTGCATGATGTTGCTCGAAGGGTGGATGGCTGATCGGCGGGGAATATTCCTACAGACCACCAAAGATGAATTTTATTAGTGCCCGTCGGTCGCCTTGAGCGCGGCCAGTTCGGCCTCGGCGGCGGCCAGCTGTTGTTCCAGCTGCTGCAGGCGCTGCTGGCTCTTGATCTGGGCGCTGACATCCTTTTGCACGCCGATGAAGTAGGTCAGTTGGTCGCTGTCGTTGAACACCGGAGTGATCGACAGCTCGTTCCAGAAGTGGCTGCCGTCCTTGCGGTAGTTGCGCAGCACCTCGCGGCACGGCTGGCCCTTGCTCAGGGCCTGGCGAATCCGCTCCAGGCCCGGCTGGTCGCGGTCCCCGGATTGCAGGAAGCGACAGTCCTGGTAAAGCACCTCATCGGCGCTGTAGCCCGTCAATCGCTCGAAAGCCGGGTTCACGTAAATCACGATGTTGTCTTCGCCTTCCTGTTCCGCGACCACAATCCCGTCGTTGGAGGCGTCGATCATCCGTTGCAGAAGATGCGCGTTGATCATCCCGAAGTTCCGCTATCGATCAGTTGGTGCTGGATTCTAAGACATGCTGGCACGCTGTCCACTGGGGCTATCCAGAGGCGCGGCATGCCAGGAAAGGGATTTTACTCCGTAGCTGGTAATATCCCAGTCTTTTAGTCAGCTTCAGGAACAGATTGATGAAAGTCGCCATCCTTTCCGGCTCGGTCTACGGCACGGCTGAAGAAGTCGCCCGGCACGCCGCCAAACTCCTCAATGCCGCCGGTTTCGAGGCCTGGCACAACCCGCGCGCCAGCTTGGCCGAGGTCCAGGCCTTCGCGCCCCAGGCGTTGCTGGCGGTCACCTCGACCACCGGCATGGGTGAACTGCCGGACAACCTGCTGCCGCTGTATTCGAGCATTCGCGATCAGTTGCCCGCCGCCTGGCGCGGGCTGCCGGGGGCGGTGATCGGCCTCGGCGACTCCAGCTACGGCGATACCTTTTGCGGTGGCGGTGAGCAGATGCGCGAGTTGTTCGCCGAACTGGGCGTGCGCGAAGTGCTGCCGATGCTGCGCCTGGACGCCAGCGAGAGCGTGACCCCGGAAACTGACGCCGAGCCCTGGCTGGCCGAGCTGATCAGCGCCCTGCGGGGCTGACCGGCTGTTCCCGCAGCAGCGCCAGCCAGGCTTGCGCTGCCTTGGACAGATAAGCGCCCTGGCGCCAGATGAAGGCGATATCCCAACGCAGGTAGTCCGGCGCCTTGAGTGTCAGGCGCACCACCCCCGGCCGCACCAGGCCGCGGGCCACCACACTGGGCAGCAACACCACGCCTTGTCCCGCGGCCACCAGCGCCGCGAGAAAATCCGCCTGACCACTGCGCCCGCCCTCCTTGGGGGTGAAGCCCACTTGCTGGCAGGCCTGGAGCAGGCGGTCGTTGAGCACAAAGCTGCGCTGATAGAGGAGGAAGGGGGTATCCGCCAGTTCTTCCAGGCGCACCTGGGCGTTCATCGCCAGGGGATGATCGGCGGGCAGCAATGCATCCAGAGGCTCATCGCAAAAAGGCTGATAGGCGAACGCCGGGTCCTTGGGGGTCAGGCTGCCGCCCAGTTCCAGCTCGCCATTGCGCACCGCCTGCTCGACATTCAGGCTGCCGCCTTCGAGCAGTGACACCTGGATGTTCGGATAGCGCCGGCGGTATTCGGCAAAGCGGCTGGCGAACAGTGCGTCGCTGCCCAGCAACGGCAGGCCCAGGCGCAGTTCGCCTCGGGCCAGTTGACTCAGGTCGTCCAGTTCGCTGAGCAGTTCCTGGCGCAGGCGCAGCATGCCCTCGGCCCGTTGCAGCACCACGCTGCCGGCGGCAGTCAGATGAATGTGCGAGCCCTGGCGCTCCAGCAGGGGCGTGCCCAGGCTCTGTTCCAGCTGGGCGATCTGCTTGCTGACGGCCGACTGGCTGATGTGCAGGGTCTTGGCCGCCTGGGTGAAACCGCCCTGGCGCATCACTTCGACGAAGCTGCGCAGTTGTTTGAAATCCATGGTGGTAATTCCAGATTGGAATGGTTTCGAGTCTAACAATTCGCTTCGGTGATGCGGGGGCTTTTCATAAAATGGGCCCCTGAGAGGACCTGACCCCATGAACATTTCCACCTGTAAACGCCTGAGCCGCCTGATTGGCGAACTGGCGGTGCTGCTGGCCATCTATTTTCTCGGTTGCCTACTGGCCACCTGGCTGCCCTGGCCGATTCCCGGCGGGGTCATCGGCCTTGGGCTGTTGCTGCTGGCCTTCGCCCTGGGCTGGGTCAAGCCGGCCACGCTGCAACTGGGGGCCGGCCTGCTGATGGCGGAGATGCTGCTGTTTTTCATTCCGGCGCTGATGAGCCTGCTGGATTACGGCAGCCTGCTGCGCGAGGAGGGCTGGCGGATCCTGCTGGTGATCGGCATCAGCACCTTGCTGGTGATGCTGGTGACCGCGCTGACCGTGGAATGGGTATGCCGCTGGAGAATGCGCCATGAAGCTTGAGCTGATGCCGATGTTCTGGCTGGCCCTGACCCTGGGGGCCTATCTGTTCAGCCGCTGGATCTATCGGCGCACCGGACGCTACCTGCTGTCGCCGCTGATCCTGGTGCCGGCCCTGTTGCTGGCGATTGCCGTGCCGCTGCACACCGCCTACGCCGAATATGCCGCCAACACCCACTGGCTGATGCTGGTGCTGGGGCCGGTGACCGTGGCCTTTGCGATTCCCATCTGGCAGCAGCGGCACCTGCTGATGCGCCACTGGTCGGCCCTGCTGCTGGGCATGCTGGCGGGCAGCGCGGCGTCCATCGGCAGTTCCTTCGGCCTGGCGAAGATGCTGGCCCTGGACAGCTCGGTGACGCTGTCCCTGGTGCCCCGTTCCATTACCACGCCGTTCGCCATGCCCCTGGCCCATGACCTGGGCGGCGTGCCCGAACTGACGGCGGTGTTCGTGATGTTCACCGGGGTGATCGGCGCCATGCTTGGCGGTGTGCTGCTGCGCTGGCTGCCCCTGCGCAGTGCCCTGGCCCGGGGCGCCTTGTTTGGGGTGGGGGCCCACGGAGCCGGGGTCAGCCGGGCCCATGAAGTCGGCGGCGAGGAGGGCTCGGTGGCCGGTCTGGTGATGGTCCTGACCGGGCTGTTGAACCTGTTCGCCGCCCCTTTGCTGGCGTCGGTGCTTTGACATGAAACCCCTGCGCCAGAGCCTTTTTTCCGGCTGACCCGCTCGGTCATCAAGCTGGCTGGCAATGCAACTCCGCCCGCGCTTCGGGCTGTCTAGACTCTGAGGGTCCTCTCCTCCAATAAGAACCGTCACCGAGGTCCTTGCCGTGAGCTCAGCCCCCGTTCAATCGACAGCGAGTGTGAAAAACCAGGTCAGCGCCATCGAGTGGCAAACCCGCCTGGACCTGGCCGCATGCTACCGCCTGGTGGCGATGCATGGCTGGGACGACCTGATCTTTACCCACATCTCCGCCAAGGTGCCGGGCACCGAAGACTTTCTGATCAACCCGTTCGGCATGATGTTCCACGAGATCACCGCCTCCAGCCTGGTGAAGGTCGATCAGGCCGGCAACAAGCTGATGGACAGCCCCTACGAGATCAACCCGGCCGGCTACACCATCCACAGTGCCGTGCATGCGGTGCGCCACGATGTGCTCTGTGTGCTGCATACCCATACCGCCGCCGGGGTTGCCGTGTCGGCGCAGAAGCAGGGCGTGCTGCCCATCAGCCAGCAGTCGCTGTTTGTCCTGTCGAGCCTGGGCCATCACCCCTATGAAGGGGTGGCCCTGAACCCCGAGGAGAAGGTGCGGCTGCAGGCCGATCTGGGGGACAACAACTTTCTGCTGCTGCACAACCATGGCTTGCTGACCTGCGGGGCCAGCATCGCCGACACCTTTCTGATGATGTTCATCTTCCAGCGTGCCTGCGAGATCCAGGTGCTGGCGCAGGGCGGCGGCGCCGAGCTGATGGCCATTGCCCCATCCATCCTGAGCGGGGCCAAGGCGATGATCGCCGGGGTCACCCGCAGTGCCCAGGGCATGGGCGGGGTGCTGGCCTGGCCGGCCCTGCTGCGCAAACTCGATCAACTCGACCCGGGTTATAAACTCTGATGCCTATTGCCGAGATTCCTCTTTGTGTCTGGCGCAAGCGCGGCAAGGACTTCGAGTTCCGCGGCCGGCGCATTCGTTACTGGGTGGCGGGGCATGGCGAGCCGCTGCTGTTGATCCATGGTTTTCCCACGGCCAGCTGGGACTGGCATTACCTGTGGCAACCCCTGGCGCGGCGTTATCAGGTGATCGCCTGCGACATGCTCGGCTTTGGCGACTCGGACAAGCCCCTGGAGCACGAGTACAGCCTGCTGGAGCAGGCGGACTTGCAGCAGGCGCTGCTGGCTCAGGTGCAGGTCCGCCAGCCGGTGCACCTGCTGGCCCATGACTACGGCGACAGCGTCGCCCAGGAGTTGCTGGCCCGGCACTATGAACAGCGAATCGCGATTGCCAGCTGCGTGTTTCTCAATGGCGGCCTGTTTCCGGAAACCCATCGCCCGGTGCTGACCCAGAAGCTCCTGCTCAGTCCGCTGGGCTGGATGCTTGGGCGGGCCTTCAGCCGCCACGGCCTGGCGAACAGCTTCCGACAGATCTTCGGCCCCCAGACCCGGCCCAGCGAGTCGGTCCTGGACGACTTCTGGAGCCTGGTGCACAGCAACAACGGGCCGCGCATCCTGCACAAGTTGATCGCCTACATCCCCGAGCGGCGCGCCCAGCGCGAGCGTTGGGTCAGTGCCATGCAACGCGGCGAGGTGCCGCTGCGGGTGATCGACGGCGCCCAGGACCCGATTTCCGGCGCGCACATGGTGGAGCGCTACTGCCAGTTGATCCCCGAGCCGGACACCGTGCTGCTGCCGGGCATCGGCCATTACCCGCAGATCGAGGCGCCGCTGCCGGTGCTCAAGCATTACCTGGGCTTTCGCGACAGGCTGCCATCGCCATCGCGTCAGGCCGTGGGCTCCTGAACGCCGGGGCCGCGCCTTGGCCCCCAGCAGGAGCCCGCCCTTGAGCGCTCGGGGCGATTATCCCGCTGTCTTATTGCGCACCATTCAGGTCCGGACGTTTTTATTGTGACCGCCGCCCGGCTGCCCGACACTCGACCCATTGTCCATTGGCCCTGCGGGAGTTCGGTATGAGTGAGTCTGTGCGCTTGGAAGACAAAGTAGTGATCATCACCGGAGCCGGCGGCGGCCTGGGCCGGGCCCATGCGCTGCTGTTCGCCAGGCACGGGGCCAAGGTGCTGGTCAACGACCTGGGTGGCTCGGCCCAGGGGGAAGGCGCCAGCGCCACGGCGGCCGATCGGGTGGTGGCACAGATCCGTGAGGCCGGAGGCATCGCCGAGGCCAACCACGACTCGGTCACCGACGGCGACAAGATCGTGCAGAACGCGCTGGATGTGTTCGGCCGGGTCGACGTGGTGGTCAACAACGCCGGCATCCTGCGGGACAAGACCTTCCACAAGATGGACGACAGCGATTGGGACCTGGTGTACCGGGTGCATGTCGAAGGGGCCTACAAGGTCACTCGCGCCGCCTGGCCGCACCTGCGGGACCAGGCCTACGGCCGGGTGATCTTCACCGCTTCGACATCCGGTATCTACGGCAACTTCGGCCAGTCCAACTACGGCATGGCCAAGCTCGGCCTGTACGGCCTGACCCGGACCCTGGCCATCGAAGGGCGCAAGAACAACATCCTGGTCAACGCCATTGCCCCCACCGGTGGCACGCGGATGACCGAGGGGCTGATCCCGCCGCAAGTGTTCGAGCAGCTCAAGCCGGAACTGGTGAGCCCGCTGGTGGTGTACCTGGGCAGCGAGCAATGCCAGGAAACCTCCGGCCTGTTCGAAGTGGGCGGCGGCTGGATCGGCAAGGTGCGTTGGGAGCGCAGCCTGGGCGCCGGTTTCGATCCACACCAGGGCTTTTCGCCTGATGATGTGGCAGCGCACTGGCAGCAGATCTGCGATTTCGAGGGGGCGGCCCATCCCAAGGACAACATCGAGGCGCTGAAGGAGATGATGCAGAATCTGCAAAAATACGCCCTCTGACGCTCCGTGGGGCAGCGTTGTCCGGCGCTGATCGGCAGGCACTTTTTCCAGGCTTGAAAGCCGCCAGGCAATGACCCGCCGCAGCCTGGGCCGCGGCGGTTTTACTCCTGTGGCGTTCGTCTCTATGCTCGACGGCTGGCGAACGCACAAGGAGCGCTTGAGATGTATGAATCAAAGGATCAGCCGGTACTGTCGCGACTGCTGTTTATCCGGCGTCTATGTGTTCACGGCCTGGTGGTTCTGGCCCTGATCAGCTTTTCGGTGTTGCTGGGTATCAGCGGTCTGCTGTACTTCGAGCAGGACATTTCCTTTCACGACGCCCTGTATGACGCGGCCATGATTCTTGGCGGCATCGGGCCCATCAACATGCCGCAAACCCCTGGCGGCAAACTGTTTTTTGCCACCTACGGGCTTTACACCAACCTGGTGTTCGCTGCCACGCTGGGCTTGATCCTGTCGCCGGTGGCGCATCGTCTGTTGCACAAGTTTCATTACGACGAAGGCGATGACGACAAGTTGTAAGTTCAACGCGGCCGTGGTCTTGCGCGCATAAAAAAGGCCGCTGCAAGAGCAGCGGCCAAAGTAAGACGTTAGATCAAGGAGCTACAAAATCAACGTCGGTGAACCGGGTGTCGCGACTTGAACCCAAACCCTTCAAGCCGCCTGGAAACTGATTCGGGGAACCCGGGTACCGGGTACTTCCCTTGGCAGTGGCGTGGTGCTGTTTGCCGTGACTGCGGGGCAAGAATAAGCCCTGGCCCGCCTTGGAAAAATAGCGATTCAGGACAAGGACTGTTACAGCCTGAGCAACAGTTCGAGGTGGCCGCCCGAGAACCGCATCGACGCCCCTGATGGGGCCGTATCCAGCCCGTGGATAGGCCGCTGAAGCGCCCCTGAGGCAAGGGCATTCATCCTTTCGAGCGACAACGCGAATACCTCCTTGGTGCGCTTATCGACCGTGCTACCCCGGCAGTAGGGTGAGTTCTCCTGTCACTCACCGGGGAAGACGCATGACAAGAACAACAATGCGCGCCATCTTCACACCGCAGGCGCTGGCCGCCGCGGTAGCACTGGGCTGCTGCAGCCAGGTGCAAGCGGTTTCGTTCAACATCGGGGAAATCGAAGGGCAGTTCGACTCGTCGCTGTCGGTCGGCGCCAGCTGGGGCATGCGCGATGCCGACCGCAAGTTCGTCGGTACGGTCAACGGCGGCACCGCGCAGTCTTCCACCGGCGACGATGGCCGCCTGAACTTCAAGAAGGGCGAGACGTTCTCGAAGATCTTCAAGGGCCTGCATGACCTGGAGCTCAAGTACGGCGACACCGGGGTCTTCGTGCGCGGCAAGTACTGGTACGACTTCGAACTCAAGGACGAGGACCGCGAGTTCAAGCCCATCAGCGATCACAACCGCAAGGAAGGCGCCAAGTCCTCAGGCGCGCAGATTCTCGACGCCTTCGTCTACCACAACTACTCCATCGCCGACCTGCCGGGCACCGTGCGCGCCGGCAAGCAGGTGGTCAGCTGGGGCGAGAGCACCTTCATCGGCAACTCCATCAACAGCATCAACCCGGTGGACGTCTCGGCCTTTCGCCGCCCGGGCGCCGAGATCAAGGAAGGCCTGGTGCCGGTGAACATGCTGTTCGCCTCCCAAGGCCTGACCAACCAGCTGACCGTGGAAGGCTTCTATCAACTGGAATGGGACCAGACCGTGGTGGACAACTGCGGCACCTTCTTCGGCAACGATGTGGTGGCCGATGGTTGCACCACCGGCTACACCGTCGGCAATCCGGCGATCGCGCCCCTGCAACCGGTCGCCGCGGCGTTCGGCCAGGGCTTTCAGGTGTCCCGTGAGGGGGTGATCCTGCCCCGCGGCGGCGACCGCGATGCCCGTGATTCCGGGCAGTGGGGCGCCGCCTTGCGCTGGCTCGGCGACGACACCGAGTACGGCCTGTATTTCATGAACTACCACGCCCGCAGCCCGGTGGTCAGCACCACCACCGCCAATGTGAGTCCGGCGACCCTGGGGGCGATTGCCGGGGCTGCCAACGGCATCGTTCCCGGTTCCGGCAGTGGCCTGGTGCAAAGCGTGATGCTCGGCCGTGGCCAGTACTACCTCGAATACCCCGAAGACATCCGCCTGTACGGCGCCAGCTTTTCCACCACGCTGCCCACCGGCACCGCCTGGACCGGCGAGATCAGCTACCGCCCCAACGCCCCGGTGCAGGTCAACACCAACGACCTGACCCTGGCCCTGCTCAACCCGATTGCCGGCGGCGCGGCGTCGCCGATCAAGACCGCCCTGGGCGCCGACAACACCGGCTACCGGCGCAAGGAAATCACCCAGATCCAGAGCTCCATGACCCAGTTCTTCGATCAGGTGCTGGGGGCCGATCGCCTGACCCTGGTGGGCGAGGCGGCGATCGTCCGGGTCGGCGGCCTGGAGGACAAGAGCAAGCTGCGCTACGGCCGTGACTCGGTCTATGGCCAGTACGGCTATGGCGGCGATACCGGCGGTTTCGTCACCGCCACCTCCTGGGGCTATCGCGCCCGGGCGATCCTCGACTACAGCAACGTGATCGCCGGGATCAACTTCAAGCCCAACCTGTCCTGGTCCCATGACGTCAACGGCTACGGTCCCAACGGCCTGTTCAACCAGGGGGCCAAGGCCCTGAGCGTCGGGGTCGATGCCGACTACCGCAACACCTACACCGCCAGTCTCAGCTACACCGACTTTTTTGGCGGGCGCTACAACACCCTCACCGACCGGGATTTCCTCGCGTTGAGCTTTGGCGTGAACTTCTGAACCGGCACAAGAAGGAGCACTTGAATGCGCAACATGATTCTGCAATGCAGCGCCCTGGCACTGGGTTTGTGGGCGGCCAACCTGATGGCCGCGGTGAGCCCGGAAGAGGCCGCCAAGCTGGGCACCAGCCTGACTCCCGTGGGCGCGGAGAAGGCCGGCAACGCCGATGGCTCGATTCCGGCCTGGACCGGCGGCATTCCGAAGAACGCCGGCGCGGTGGACAGCAAGGGCTTTCTCGCCGACCCGTTCGCCAATGAAAAACCGCTGTTCATCATCACCGCGGCCACCGCGGACAAATACAAGGACAAGCTGTCCGCAGGGCAGTTGGCGATGTTCAAGCGTTACCCGGACAGCTACCGGATTCCGGTCTACCCGACCCATCGCAGCTTCGGCCTGCCACCGGAGATCTACGAGTCGGCCAAGCGTAGCGCGCTGAACGTGACCACCACCAACGACGGCAACGGCCTGGCCAACTTCACCGGCAACCGCTACTACGCCTTCCCGATTCCGAAGAACGGCATCGAGGTGCTGTGGAACCACCTGACCCGCTATCACGGTGGCAACCAGAAACGCATCATCACTCAGGTCACCCCGCAGACCAACGGCAGCTATACCTCGATCCGTTTCGAGGAGGAGATCGCGGCGCCGCCGATGATCCCTGATCTGGATCCGGCCAAAGCGGCCAACGTGCTGAACTTCTTCAAGCAGTCGGTGACCGCCCCGGCGCGGCTGGCGGGCAACGTGCTGCTGGTCCACGAGACCCTGGACCAGGTCAAGGAGCCGCGTTCGGCGTGGATCTACAACGCTGGCCAGCGCCGCGTGCGCCGGGCTCCGCAAGTGGCCTACGACGGTCCGGGCACCGCCGCCGACGGCCTGCGCACCTCGGACAACTTCGACATGTTCTCCGGCGCTCCCGATCGTTACGACTGGAAGCTGGTGGGCAAGAAGGAGATGTACATCCCCTACAACAGCTACAAGCTGGACTCGCCGAGCCTCAAGTACGACGACATCGTCAAGGCCGGGCATATCAACCAGGACCTGACCCGCTACGAGCTGCACCGGGTCTGGGAGGTGGTGGGCACGGTCAAGCCGAACCAGCGGCATATCTACGCCACCCGGCACATGTACATCGACGAGGACAGCTGGCAGGTGGCCCTGGTGGATCACTACGACGGTCGTGGCCAGCTGTGGCGGGTCGCCGAAGGTCACGCGCAGTACTACTACGACCATCAGGTCCCGGCCTACACCCTGGAAGCCCTGTATGACCTCAACGCCGGTCGCTACCTGGCCCTGGGCATGAAGAACGAGGAAAAGCACAGCCTGGAATTCGGCTTTGCCGCCAAGGCCGCCGACTACACCCCGGCCGCCTTGCGCGCCGGCGGGGTGCGCTAGGCGCGAGTGACGCGCGAGGTTGAAAGGCGACCGCCCGGTCGCCTTTTTTATGGCGGGGGATCAGCCCGCTGAATACTTCTTCAACAGGTCGAGAGGTCGGGGCTAGGGTGGGGACACGCTGGCTAAAACTATAAAAAGGCTTGCCGCAATGACTGCCATGACTCGTTGTCCAGAGCGTCCCGGGTTCATGCCCCGTTTGTCCTCCCATCATGCTCCACGCCGCCACCTGAGTGAGCCCCTGCTGCTCTCCAGCGCGCGGGTCAAGTTGTTGTGCGCCCCCGCCGGCAGCGGCAAGACCGCGCTGCTCAGCGAATGCCTGCAGCAGGCCCCCGAGGGCTGCCGGGTCATCTGGTTGCCCCTGGGCGGCGCGCGGCAGACCCCCGAGGAGCTGTGTCGCGCCCTGGCCTCGGCCTTGGGCCTGGCCATGGCCGAACCGGCAGCGCTGCTGGCCCATCTGGCGCAGCTGTCGGGCCCGGCCTGGCTGTGTATCGATGACTATTGCCGGCTGCCGGCGGCCGATCTGGACCTGCTGCTGGACCGCTTGCTGAGCGTCGACAACCCCGTACTCACCTGGTGGATCGGCAGCCGCCGCCGACCTCAATGCAACTGGCCACGACTGTTGCTGGACGACCAGCTCTACGAACTGGATGGCAGCGCCCTGGCGTTCAGCCAGAACGATATCGAGGGTTTGCTGCAACGCCTGCCGCAACCCTTGTGTACGCAAACCGCCAGCCGCGTCCTGCAACGCAGCGGCGGCTGGTGCGCGGGGGTGCGTATCGCCTTGCTCGACGGCAGCGAGCGGGTCACCCAGCCCTGCAAGCCCGGGCGCCCCAACACCTTGCTTGAATACCTGGAGCATGAGCTGTTCAGCGTGTTGCCCGCGGAACTGGCGGAAGTCTGGCAAGTGCTGGCCCATATGCCGCGGTTCAATGCCGAGCTGTGCGAGCACCTGTTTGGCGCCGGAGAAGGGGCCCAGTACCTGCGCACCCTGCAGGACCTGGGCTGCTTTATCGAACCCTGGGAAGGCGGTGCCGACTGGCTGCAGGTGTTTGCGCCCCTGGCCCGGCTGATGCGCGATGAAGCCTGGCCCACGGCGCGCTCCTGGCATCGCCGGGCCTGTCAGTGGTTTACCGCTCAGGAGGATTGGCAGTCGGCTTTTGAGCAGGCGCTGCTGGCCGAGGAATATGAAGTGGCGGTCAGCCTGCTGGAGCATTTCAATATCGAGTTCCTGTTCCAGCGCCTCAATGGCTTGCTGTTGTTGCAACTGCACGAGCGCCAGGGCGCCGAGCTGTTGCTGGGCAGTCCGCAGTTACTGGGGCTCTTGGCGGCGGCCATGCTGTTTGCCGGACGCTTCGAACAGGCCGAGCAGTGCATGGCCCAGATGGCCCGTTTCACGCCGCAACCGTCGGCCGCCGAACAGCGTCAGCTACTGGCCCGCTGGCAGGCGCAGCAGGGCTGGCTGTTGCACCTGGGCGGGCGCATGGAGGCCGCGCGGCAGCATTTTCGCGAAGCCTTGAACGCCTTGGACGACAGCGCCTGGACCACCCGCCTGCTGTGCCTGTCCGGGCTGACTCAGCAAGCCTTGCTGTGTGGCGAGCTGGACGTGGCCCAGTCCCTCAATCGGCAAGCCCTGTGCCTGGCCCGGGCCCAGGATGCGCTGCTGTTCGAAGGCCTGCTGGAGCTCGACCATGCCCAACTGCTGGAACAGCGCGGCGCGCCGCATCGGGCGCAGAGCCTGCTGGAACAGGTGATCGAGCGCTTGTCCGGGCAAGCGCTGCGGGCCACGCCCTTGCTGGGGCGCCTGGCCTTGCGCCTGGGGCGTCTGGCCCTGCGTCAGGGACAGGATCAGCAAGCAGCCGGGTATTTTCGCCGTGGCCTTGAGGATTGCCTGATCAGTCATGACAAGCGCGCCTTGTACGGCTTTCTCGGTGAGGCCCAGTTGGCGGCCAACCAGGGCGACTACGCCCAGGCCTTCGTCCGCCTGCGAGACGCCGAGCGACTGATGCAGCAACGGCAGATTCCGGACAGCGTCTACCGTGGCGTGCTGTTGCAGGTCAGCAGCCAACTCTGGCTGCAGCAGGGGCGGGCGGATCTGGCTCACGAAGCCCTGAGCCGGGTACTCCGGCATTATCGCGGGCCCCAGGCACTGCAGGCGCCTCCGGCCAGTCTGGAACTGATCCCGAGTATCGAATGCCTGCTGGTGCTGGCAGAGGTGCATCTGGGACGGGCCCAGGCGCCGGTGGCCACCTTGCAGGGGCTGCTGGCCCGGGCTCGGCGCCACGGCATGCTGGGCCTGGAGGTCCAGGTGCAACTGGTCCTGGCCGAGGTGGCCTTCAGGCTCGACGATCAGGCTCTGGCGGCCCAGGCCCTGGAGGCCGGGCAGGCCCTGGCGGCGCGGTGCAATCTGCCCCACGCCCTGCACGAGTTGCGCCTGCGGCAACCGGGCTTGCTGCCGCCAGCCGACAGCTCGCCCGCCCTGGCGGCCCAGGCGCCGCCAGAGCATCACGAGAGCCTGCTCAGCCTGCGGGAGTTGCAGGTGCTGCAATTGATCGCCCAGGGCTGCTCCAACCAGCAGATTGCCGAGCAGTTGTTCATCTCCCTGCACACGGTGAAGACCCACGGTCGCAGGATCCACAGCAAGCTGGGGGTGGAGCGGCGCACCCAGGCCGTGGCCAAGGCCCAGGCCCTGGGGCTGATGAGCTGAGGGGCGCTGGTTACTCGGGCTGCGGTTGATAACCCATGCGCCAGCTCACGGCGGCGCTGGCCGCCAGCAGGCGCTGGGCCGCCGGCCCATGTTCATCGGCGTGAAACAGCGAAGTCGGCCCCACCACGGTCAGTACGGCGGCAATCTTGCCGGTGGCATCGAACACCGGCGCCGATAGCGCATCGACCCCGGGCATGAGCAGGCCGTGGACATGGTGCAGGCCGCGCTGGCGAATCTGCTCCGCCAGTGCATCGTGGACCTGCGGGTCGGCCAGGACATGGGGCGCGCCGCTGGCCAGTTCCTGCTGGCGCAGATCGAGGGTTTCCCGGTGTGGCAGGTAGGCGTTGAACACCAGCCCGGTGGATGAACTGAGCAGCGGCAGCACCGAGCCCAGTTGGGTGACCACGGTCACCGCGCGCACCGCCGGCTCGATGTGCACCACGGTCGCGCCCTGGTTGCCCCATACCGCGAGGAAACAGGTTTCGTTCAGTTCATCGCGCAGCTCCGCCAGGGGCAGGGCGCCGACTTTCAACACATCCATGCTGCCCAGGGCCGCCAGACCCACGCGCAGGGCTTCGCGGCCCAGGCCGTAGTGATTGGTGGCGTTGTTCTGTTCGGCAAAGCCGCTGGCAATCAGCGCCTGCAGGTAGCGGTGCACTTTGCTTGCGGGCATTTGCACATGTTCGGCCAGGCGCGAAAGCGACGTGGCCGGTGACAGTTCGGCCAGGGCCTTGAGGATGTCGGTGCCGACTTCGGCCGAGCGGACTTTCTGTTTACCGGTGCTGTCGCTGGTGCTGCGCGGCTTTTCCATGGAGGTGTCGGGGTCCCGTGACAAGTGGCGGTCTTTATAGCTTGACGCTCCTAGGTAATCAAATTACGTTATGCGTAATTGGATTACGATAAAAATAACCCAGGCGTGCCGATAACTCTTGCGAAGGAGTGGTGGGCCCCTGCCTATTCCAACTTCCAGGAGGCTCCATGAACCTCGATTCTTCGGCGTCGGCCCTCAGCTACCAATCGGGTTTTGGCAATGAATTTGCCAGCGAAGCCCTGCCGGGCGCACTGCCCGTCGGTCAGAACTCCCCGCAAAAAGCCCCCTACGGCCTGTACGCCGAACTGTTTTCCGGCACCGCCTTCACCATGACCCGCAGCGAAGCCCGGCGCACCTGGATGTACCGCATCCAGCCTTCGGCCAAGCACCCGGCCTTCGCCAAGCTGGCGCGGCAACTGGCGGGCGGCCCGTTGGGTGAGGTGACCCCCAACCGCCTGCGCTGGAACCCGTTGCCGATTCCAAGCGAGCCCACCGACTTCATCGATGGCCTGGTGGCCATGGTGGCCAACTCCGCGGCGCAGCATCCGGCGGGTATCAGCGTCTATCACTACCGCGCCAACCGTTCCATGGAGCGGGTGTTCTTCAACGCCGATGGCGAACTGCTGCTGGTGCCGGAACTGGGCCGCCTGCGCATCGTCACCGAGTTGGGCGTGCTGGCGCTGGAGCCGCTGGAAATCGCCGTGCTGCCGCGCGGCCTGAAATTCCGCATCGAGCTGCTGGACCCGCAAGCCCGTGGCTACGTCGCCGAGAACCACGGTGCGCCATTGCGCCTGCCGGACCTGGGACCGATTGGCAGCAACGGCCTGGCCAACCCCCGTGACTTCCTGGCGCCGGTGGCTCATTACGAAGACCTGCGCCAGCCCACCACGCTGATCCAGAAGTACCTTGGCGAACTCTGGGGCTGCGAGCTCGACCACTCGCCGCTGAACGTCGTCGCCTGGCACGGAAACAACGTGCCGTACAAATACGACCTGCGCCGTTTCAACACCATCGGCACGGTCAGCTTCGACCACCCGGACCCGTCGATCTTCACCGTATTGACCTCGCCCACCAGCGTGCCGGGCCTGGCCAACCTGGATTTCGTGATCTTCCCGCCACGCTGGATGGTGGCCGAGAACACCTTCCGTCCACCGTGGTTCCACCGCAACCTGATGAACGAGTTCATGGGCCTGATCCAGGGCGCCTACGATGCCAAGGCCGAAGGCTTCCTGCCCGGCGGGGCGTCGCTGCACAGCTGCATGAGCGCCCACGGCCCGGACGGCGAAACCTGCACCAAGGCGATCAACGTCGAGCTGCAACCGGCCAAGATCGACAACACCATGGCCTTCATGTTCGAAACCAGTCAGGTGCTGCGCCCGAGCCAGTTCGCCCTGGAGTGCCCGCAGCTGCAGAACGACTACGATGCTTGCTGGGCCTCGCTGCCCGTCACCTTCAACCCGAATCGGAGATAACCCATGACCTTGCCCACCATCACCCGTAGCTGGGTCGAGTCCGCCAACGGTCACCCCGACTTCCCGTTGCAGAACCTGCCCCTGGGCGTTTTCAGCACCCAGGGTTCGGCACCCCGCAGCGGGGTCGCCATCGGCGAACAGATTTTCGACCTGGAAGCGGCGCTGGACGCCGGGCTGTTCGAAGGCCAGGCCAAGGCCGCGGTGCAAGCCGCCCGTGGTGGTCAGTTGAACGCGTTCTTCCAGCTTGGTCGCCCGGCCCGGGTCGCCCTGCGTGAGCGCCTGCTGGAGTTGCTCGGCGAAGGCAGCAGCCTGCGCGGCACGATCGAGGCCCTGGGCGCGAAACTGCTGCCCCTGGCGGCCGATTGCCAGATGCACCTGCCGGCCAAGATCAATGACTATACCGACTTCTATGTCGGCATCGAGCACGCGCAGAACGTCGGCAAGCTGTTCCGCCCCGACAACCCCCTGTTGCCCAACTACAAGTACGTGCCCATCGGCTACCACGGCCGGGCCTCGACCATCCGGGTTTCCGGTGCCGACGTGCGCCGGCCCAAGGGCCAGACCCTGCCGGCCGGGCAGAGCGAGCCGACCTTCGGCCCCTGCGCGCGCCTGGACTATGAACTGGAGCTGGGCATCTGGATCGGCCAGGGCAACGAGATGGGCGAGCCGATCGCGATTGGCGACGCCGCCGAGCACATCGCCGGTTTCTGCCTGCTCAACGACTGGTCGGCGCGGGATATCCAGGCCTGGGAATACCAGCCGCTGGGCCCGTTCCTGTCGAAAAGCTTCATCACCAGCATTTCGCCCTGGGTGGTGACCGCCGAAGCCCTGGAGCCGTTCCGCCAGGCCCAGGCGCCGCGCCCGGAAGGCGATCCGCAACCCTTGCCTTATCTGCTGGACAAGCGCGACCAGGCCGCTGGCGGCTTCGACATCGAGCTGGAAGTGCTGCTGATCACCCAGGCCATGCGCGAGCAGGGCTTGCCGGCCCACCGCCTGACCCTGAGCAACACCCAGTACATGTACTGGACCGTGGCGCAGATGGTGGCGCACCACAGCGTCAACGGCTGCCAGTTGCAGGCCGGTGACCTGTTTGGTTCGGGCACCTTGTCCGGTCCACAGAGCGGTCAGTTCGGCAGCCTGCTGGAGATCACCGAAGGCGGCAAGAAACCCATCGAGCTGGCCTCCGGCGAGGTACGCAAGTTCCTTGAAGACGGCGATGAAATCATCCTGCGCGGGCGTTGCCGCCGCGACGGCTTCGCCTCCATCGGCTTCGGCGAATGCCGCGGCACGGTCCAACCGGCACGTTAAGGGAGAGCCCCATGCAGCTCTATACCTACTACCGTTCCACCGCCTCCTATCGGGTGCGCATCGCCCTGGCCCTCAAGGGCCTGGAGTTCCAGGCGATTCCGGTCAACCTGCTGGTGCCCAAGGGCGGCGCCAACCGCCAGCCGGAGTACCTGGGCATCAACCCCCAGGGCCGGGTGCCGGCGCTGCGCACCGACGACGGCGACCTGCTGATCCAGTCCCTGGCGATCATCGAGTACCTGGAGGAGCGTTATCCACAGGTGCCGCTGCTGTCCGAGGACCTGGCCAGCCGTGCCCGGGAACGGGCCGTGGCGGCGATCATCGGTTGCGACGTCCATCCGCTGCACAACTCCAGCACCCTCAACCTGCTGCGCGAGTGGGGCCATGAAGAAGAGCAGTTGCAGGTGTGGATCGCTCACTGGATCAGCCAGGGCCTGGCAGCCCTGGAGCAACTGATCGGCGATCAGGGCTTCTGCTTTGGCGAGCAGCCGGGGCTGGCCGATGTGTTCCTGATTCCCCAGCTGTACGCGGCCGAGCGTTTCAAGGTGACGCTGGACGCCTATCCGCGGATTCTTCGGGTCGCGGCCCTGGCCGCCGCGCATCCGGCGTTCCAGGCCGCGCACCCGGCCAATCAGCCCGACACCCCGGCCTGACCTGCGCGCGGCCCCGGCATCCGGGGCCGCGCGGCATCCGCATCACCCAGGCTCCGCAATGGGGCCTGAGCGGTCACTACCGGTGACCTGCGCAACACCGCTGCCCATAACCATAAAAACCGAACAGGTACCTTGCGATGCAAAATCAGATTGCCAGCTTTCGCGCGGCGCTCGACGCCCGCCCGGTGTCCCGCTACCAGTGGTTGCTCCTGTTGCTTCTTGCCTTGCTGTTGGTCACCGATGGCTACGATGCCCAGGTCCTGGGGTATGTGGTGCCGGCCCTGGCTCAGGACTGGGGCCTGGAAAAGGCCGCCTTCGGCCCGGTGTTCAGCGCCAACCTGCTGGGCCTGACCCTGGGCTCCCTGGCAGTGACACCCCTGGCGGACCGTTTTGGCGTGCGCCGGATCCTGCTCTGTTGCGTGCTGATCTACGCCAGCCTGACGGTGCTGATGGTGTTCACCCGTTCCCTGGAAAGCCTGATGGCGGCGCGTTTTATCTGCGGCATCGGCATGGGTGGGGCGATGCCCAGCGCCATGGCGCTGATGTCCGAATATTCGCCGCCGCGCTTGCGCACCCTGATGGTCACCCTGGCCGCCTGCGGTTTCTCCTTTGGCGGCGCGGCGGGTGGTTTTGTCGCCGCCGGGTTTATCGAGCGCTTTGGTTGGCAGGCGGTGTTCCTCGCCGGTGGCATCACGCCGTTGCTGCTGTTTCCGTTTTTGCTCTGGCGCCTGCCCGAGTCCCTGCCGCGCCTGCTGCGGGACGCGCCGCCCTATGCGCGACTGCGCAAGCTCACCGCGCAGATGCTCCCGGGTTGGCAGCCGCCGGTTGCCGTGAGCGGCGATGAGGCGCAGGCGGACAGCAAGCTCACGGTGCTGGAGCTGTTTCGCCACGGCTATGCGCGGCCGACCCTGCTGCTCTGGTCGACCTTTTTCGTCAGCCTGATCCTGCTGTATTTCATGATCAGCTGGCTGCCGACATTGCTGCTGGAGAGCGGCCTGGCGCTGAAGCAGGCCAACCTGGTGACCTCGATGTTCCTCTTTGCCGGCACCCTCGGCGCGATCTGCATGGCCTGGTTCGCCGACCGCCTTAAACGCAAGGTGCGCCTGCTGGCGGCGGTGCTCGCGGCGGCTGCGCTGTGCACCGTGCTGCTGGGGCTGAACCACGACAACCCGCGCTACCTGGTGCTGTTCGTGTTCGCCGCGGGCTTTTGCATCATCGGCGGCCAGCTGACCCTGAACGCCTTTGCCAGCAACTTCTACCCGGCCCAGGTGCGCGCTACCGGCACCGGCTGGGCCTTGGGCGTCGGGCGTTTCGGTTCGATCCTCGGTCCGCTGTTCGGCAGCCTGCTGCTGGCGATGCACATTCCGGTGCAGCAGATTTTCTTCTTCTGTGGGATTCCGGCCCTGCTCGCGGCGTTGCTGATCATTCAGGTGCGGTCGCCGCTGGCAGCCGCCTCCGGCGAGGCGGGGCCTGCCGCGCAAGGGGCTGCGCCCCTGAAGTCCTGAAGCCGTTCAGCGGGCCAGGTGCTTGAGCATCGGCACGCACGCCAGGGTCAGGCCCCGGGGCGATTGGTACTGGGCGATGCGCTCGCCGACGAAACCGCAGCGGCGATAGAAGTCGGCGGCGTTCAGGGTCGAGTCCAGGATCAGGTGGGGCAACCCGGCCTGCAGCGCCTGTTCTTCGAGGTAGTCCATCATCCGGCGGCCAATGCCGCGCCCCATGTAGGCCGGGTCGACGAACACCGCGTCGACCTGGCCGGTCTCCAGGTCGAGCAGGCCGCTGGCGGTCACCTGGTTGTCGATGACGGCGACATGGCCGGTGTTCGCCACCAGCTCGATGAAATAGTCCGACAGTTCGCCATCGGTCCAGATCTTCAGGTCGGCCTCGGGATAGTGACCGGCGCACTGGTGGTTGATGGCCCGGTTGCGAATGTCGAAGACCCGCTGCGCGTCGCCGCTGTGAGCTTTTCTGATGAGCATGCTGAATCCGTTCCTTGGCGTGAGCCGCCCATCCTGCCAGAGCGCCGGCGTGGCTGTCATGCGGCCCTGGCCTGGATCCGCAACAGGCCCCAGCCGCTTGGCCAGGTGCCGTTCAGGCGTTGCAGGTGTCGGGTGGTGTCCTGCAGTTGGTGTTTCATCCGGTCGCGGCGGGCGCGGGTGCAGCCGGGGTTCAGTGCACGATGGTGTTGGGCGGCAGGTGCCCCAGGCGTTCGGTCAGGCGCAGGCGCTGGATCGGATCGTCGCTGAGCAGCAGGGCGTGTTCCAGGTCAAAGCGCTCGGCGTTCGGGCATTCCAGGCGCTGGTAGAGGCTGGCTCGGGCCAGGTAGTCGGCGGCGCTGCCATTGCCCAGCTCCAGCACGCGTTCGGCGTTGATCAGGGCGCCCAGGTGGTCGTCGTAGGACAGGTGCAACTGGCGCAGGTTGCGCGACAGGCGCTGGAACATCTGCGTGGGCTCGGCGCTGACCAGGTGTTCGGCACTGAGCTTGATATGGGCGCCGTATTGGCGCTGCAGCAGTTCCCGGCAGTCGGCGGGGTACAGCCGGCGTCCGCCGCAAGGATCGAGCAAATGGTCGGCGCCGGGCACCCGCAGCAGGAAGTGCCCGGGGAAGTTCACGCCCACCAGGGGAATCTGCAAGCGATGCGCCAGCTCCAGGGCGATCAGCGCCAGGGCCAGGGGCTGCCCGCGGCGCGACTCCAGGACCTTGTCCATCAGCGCCGCCTGGGGCCGCAGGGGCAGGTGTTCGTCCTGTTGAAAGCCCAGGTCGTTCATCCGCCGCAACAGCGGCTGGCCCAACTCGTTCGCCGGCAACGGGGGCAGGCTGTTGCCGATCTGCAGCTGAATCTCCTTGAAGGCTTCCAGCTGGCGTTCGGGGACCAGTTGCGGTGCATGTTCGGCGGCGATCCACAGCGCCGCCTCCAGCAGAGCGGGCGGCGAGCGGTGCAGGCAGGCGAAAAAGGCTTGGCGCGGGTTCATCTCAACCTCCGACGGATGCCTCGTTTTAGCCTCGTGGCGCCGCTTCGTCCAGTGCTGACACAGGTGGTTGCAGGTTATTTCCCAATGCCTGCAAAGGCTCCCGGCTTATTCCTGCGCGGCGCAGCAAATTCCAGGCGCAAGCCTATACTGGCGACTACCAGACGTGATTCGGGAGCCCGTCGATGTTCGCTCTCATGCACAGTACCCGCCTTGAATCGCTGCACCTCAGCGTCGACCCCGGCACCGGGTTGAAGGCAGTGATCGCCATCCACAACAACCGCCTGGGCCCCGCCCTGGGCGGTTGCCGTTATCTGGCCTATCCCGATGCCACCAGCGCCGTGGAAGACGCCGCGCGCCTGGCCCGGGGCATGAGCTACAAGGCCGCCCTGGCCGGGCTGCCGCAAGGTGGCGGCACGGCGGTGATCATCCGTCCGGCCCATGTGGAGAATCGCGCCGCGCTGTTCGAGGCCTTCGGCCGTTGCGTCGAGCAACTGGACGGCCGCTACATCACCGCCATCGACAGCGGCACCTCGGTGGCCGACATGGACTGCATCGCCCAGCAGACCCGCTACGTCACCAGCACCAGCGCTGCCGGCGATCCTTCGCCCCACGCCGCCATGGGGGTGTTCGCCGGCATCCGCAGCACCGCCATGGCGCGCCTGGGCAGCGACAACCTGGAAGGCCTGCGAGTGGCGATCCAAGGTCTGGGCAACGTCGGCTTTGCCCTGGCCGAACAGCTGCATGCAGTCGGGGCCGAGCTGCTGGTCAGTGACATCGATGCGGGCAAGGTGCAGCTGGCCATGGAGCAACTGGGCGCCCATCCGATTGCCAACGATGCGCTGCTCAGTACCCCCTGCGACATCCTTGCGCCTTGCGGCCTGGGGGCCGTGCTCAACAGTCATAGCGTGGCGCAATTGCGTTGCGCGGCGGTGGCGGGATCGGCCAACAACCAACTGACCAACCTGGAAGTGGCCGACCAGCTTGAACGCCGCGGCATCCTTTATGCGCCGGATTACGTGATCAATGCCGGCGGGCTGATTTATGTCTCGCTCAAGCACCGTGGCGAGGAGCTGTCGACCATCACCGCCCACCTTTCGAAGATCAGTTCACGGCTGACCGAAGTCTTCGCTCATGCCCAGGCCGAAAAGCGCTCCCCGGCGCGGGTGGCCGATGAACTGGCGGAGCGGGTGCTGTATCGCTAGGCGTCCCTGTCTTAACTCTGGGTCCTGCCCTCTGTAGTATCTGGGCCCGGGAAAGGTTGCAGTGCCGAGCCCTGTCCCTCTTGGCCCAATTGACAAGGAATGCATTCGACGATGCCTCAAGTGCTCGATAGTGATCTGGATGAGCAGTTGTCTTCACTGTTGCGCTCAGGTGCGGATATTCAATCGATACGCCAGCTTCTTGTGCGGTACCGCGATAGGGGCTTTGGCGCCCAGGCTGTGTACAACTATCTGGCCTCGCTCAGGCACGACGCACCTGAAGAATTTGAAGACCGAGTCCTGGACGCCATGGATATAGCCTGCGGGTACTGCTCGCCAGGCTGCAGGGTATGGGAGGTCGCGCCATGACAGCGGCCAACACGGACAAGCAATTGATCGGGTGTTCCGTCAGCGACCTGCAGTTGTACGCTGCGGCGTGTCTGGAGGCTTACTGCCTGAAACAAGGTATTGCTCATCCTGCTGTAGATGACTTGATAAAACACCTTGAGGGCTACCCGGAAAAAGATCGTTTACTGGCCTGGGAGAGGGCCGGAGCGCAACTGGCATTGAATGGGCGAGGGGATGATTTGCCTGCGAGCCTTGTCGCCTTGATAGCGCCTGAGGATATCGAGACGTTCTCCAGCATCGTTGACAGCGCGGTTGAGGTTGGAATGGTCGACCTGTATGGAGGCGCAACCGATTTGCCGGTGATCTTCATGGACAAGATCATTGCGATATTGCGTCGCAACCTTATCGATTTGCCCGAGCTGAAGGGCGCGGCAATCGTTTGACCGGCGGCTGCATAACGGGCGCTTCTTGATCGGCAAGCATGAAAAAAGCCCTGTGCCATCGACACAGGGCTTATTCAATTCGCGTGCTGCCTATTTTGCCGCCTTGGCGGCTTTCGCCGGTTTGTTCGGCGCCTCGACTTCAGCAGGTTGCTGCGCTTCAACCACCTCCACTACGGGAGCGGGGACGGGGTCGCTGAGCAACTCGGACAACGCATCCGGCTGGCTCTTGAAGGCCTTGGCAAATACATCGCGATTTTTCGCCATGTAGATCCCGGCTTCTTCCACTTGCTGCTCGCTCAACGATGGCACAGCTTTGTGCAACACTTGCGCCAGCAATTCAGCCAGTTCGAGCATTTTGTCATGACGGTCAGCTTCGGCTTTATCCATGAACAAGCGCTCCAGATCTCGGCTGCTGCGGTATACCACTTCGACGGCCATTCACCACCTCACATGCCTTCACGATAATGGGTCTGTATAAACACTGTATCTATATACAGGTCGAGAGAATAGGCGAATCCTTTTCCCTTGGATAGTGGCTTTTTAATGTAGACGGAATTTTTTTCCCGGGCCCATTGCTACGGGGCCGTGCCTCGTTGCGGGCGGCCACCATCTCACTGACGGCTCCTGGCCTTTTTGCTGCATGCAGAACAACCGTCACGTCCAATCCGCATCATCCGGTCGAACCGACCTAAGGAAGAACCATCGTGAAAATCAATTGGGCCGAGAACCTGCGGCAGAACGTGCACCAGCTGGCCGAGTCCCTGGGCAACCTGTTCGTCGAGACATTCCACTATCTGGCGCTGTTCGCCATTGGCGCGGTGACTGCCTGGGCGGCAGTGATGGAATTTTTGCAGATGATCGAGGCGGGGCACATCAAGATCGATGACATCCTGCTGCTGTTAATCTACCTGGAATTGGGGGCGATGGTCGGCATCTACTTCAAGACCAACCACATGCCGGTGCGTTTCCTGATCTATGTGGCGATCACAGCGCTGACCCGGCTGCTGATTTCCAATGTCTCGCACCACAACCCGCCGGACCTGGGGATCATCTACCTGTGCGGCGGCATCCTGCTGCTGGCCTTCGCCATCCTGGTGGTGCGCTATGCCTCGTCGCAGTTCCCCTCGGTGAAGATCGAGCATCCGCAGCGCAAGCTCGGCGCCGGTTCCGGAGAACACCCGGAAGTGGAGAAGGGCGAGCTCTAGAACCGCAGGGCCGGAGGCGCGAGCGTCTGGCCCTTGGGCGGCGGCAGGCCCAGGCTGTCGCCGTTGGTCATGGCTTCGAGGATGGCCACGGCGCTGTGGCCCTGCTCGATGGCGATACCGAACTGAATGCTTTGCACCAGGCGCTTGATGCGCTGCTGGTCATTGCGCTGGGCCGCGCTGATCATGCGCTTGGCCACCACCCGGCCACCTTCGGACAGGGTCAGCATGATGCTGCCGTCCAGGCCCTGGATGCTCAGGTTGACCTGGTATTGCGGGGTGAAGGTGTCGGTAATCAGTTGCAAAGGGTTGTCCATGATGCGTCACCGCCTGATTGGATCGTGCAGTCATTGACCGGCAGGGCGCGGAATTAGTTCGCGATTCCAGACCACTGGCCAGCCGTTCGCCGAGGGTAGCCAACGTCCGTATTGCTCCCCCGGGACAAAGCAAGGGACATGCCGGGAAACGCGCGGGGCAATGAATACGGGGACAAAAAAAGCGGACCATCAGGTCCGCTTTTTTATCCCGGTCCGTTTCAGGGCAGGAACGAGTAAATGATCGCAGACAGTGCGATCAGGCCGATCAGCACCACGAACAGGTTCGACAGCTGGCCCGAATACTGGCGCAGTGAAGGCACCCGCTGGATCGCGTACATCGGCATCAGGAACAGCAGGCAGGCGATCACCGGGCCACCGAGGGTCTCGATCATGCCGAGGATGCTCGGGTTGAAGGTGGCCACGGCCCAGCAGGTGAGGACCATGAACAGCGCGGTGATCTTTTCCAGCTTGCCAGCCGACAGCACGCGACCACGGCTGCGCAGGCTTTTCACGATCAGCCCCTGGAAGCCTTCGCTGGCGCCGATGTAGTGGCCCAGGAACGACTTGGTAATGGCCACCAGGGCGATCAGCGGCGCGGCGTAGGCAATCACCGGGGTCTGGAAGTGGTTGGCCAGGTACGACAGGATCGAAATGTTCTGCTCCTTGGCCGCCACCAGGTCCGCCGGCGACAGGGCCAGCACACAGCTGAAGCAGAAGAACATCACCGTCAGCACCATCATGCCGTGGGCCGTGGCCAGGATGCCGTTGCTCTTGCGCTCGGCCTGGGCTCCGTACTGGCGCTTCTGGTCCACCGCGAAGGCCGAGATGATCGGCGAGTGGTTGAAGGAAAACACCATCACCGGAATCGCCAGCCACAGGGTCTTGAACAACAGCGGCAGAGGCATGCCCTCGCTGGCCGAAGCGAAGAACGCGCCGTTCCAGTTGGGGATCAGGCTCAGGGCCAGGAGCAGCAAGGCGGCGACGAACGGATAGACCAGCAGGCTCATGGCCCGCACGATCACGCCCTGGCCGCAGCGCACGATGGCCATCAGGCCGAGGATCAGCAGCAGCGACAGCAGCGCCCGGGGCGGTGGCGTCATGTGCAACTGGTGTTCCATGAAGCTGCCCAGGGTGTTGGTCAGGGCCACGCTGTACACCAGCAGGATCGGGAAGATGGCAAAGAAGTACAGCAGGGTGATCAGCTTGCCGGCGCCGATCCCGAAATGTTCCTCGACCACTTCGGTGATGTCCCCGGAGCGTCCGGAAAGGACAAAGCGGGTCAGGCCGCGGTGGGCGAAGAAGGTCATGGGGAAGGCCAGCAGCGCCAGCACGATCAGCGGCCAGAAGCCCCCGACCCCGGCGTTGATCGGCAGGAACAGGGTGCCGGCGCCGATGGCGGTGCCATACAGGCCGAGCATCCAGGTGGTGTCGTGCTTGCTCCAGCCCGAGTGGGCTGTCGCGGCGTCGCGGGGTGTGGCTACAGCAGGGTGTTCGGCAGCAGGTGTGGGTACATCGGTCATCGGTATCGCCTCGTTATTATTTTTGCTCGGGCTCACGTTTTACGGACGGTCAGGCAAGGCTCCTCAGCATTCCACCCAGCTCACTGCCAGGCCGCCCCGTGAAGTTTCTTTGTATTTGTCGTGCATGTCGGCGCCGGTATCGCGCATGGTGCGGATCACCCGGTCCAGGGAAATGAAGTGCTTGCCGTCGCCGCGCAGGGCCATCTGGGTGGCGTTGATCGCCTTCACCGCGGCAATCGCGTTGCGCTCGATGCACGGCACTTGCACCAGCCCGCCCACCGGGTCGCAGGTCAGGCCGAGGTTGTGTTCCAGGCCGATTTCGGCGGCGTTCTCCAGTTGCTCGGGCGTGGCGCCGAGAACTTCCGCCAGACCGGCGGCGGCCATGGCGCAGGCCGAGCCCACTTCGCCCTGGCAGCCGACTTCGGCGCCGGAGATCGAGGCGTTCTTCTTGCACAGGATGCCCACGGCCGCGGCACCGAGGAAAAAGTTCACGACGTCGTCGTCACAGGCCTGGGGATTGAACTTCATGTAGTAGTGCAGCACCGCCGGGATGATCCCCGCCGCACCGTTGGTGGGGGCGGTGACCATGCGTCCGCCGGCGGCGTTTTCCTCGTTCACCGCCAGGGCGTAGAGGTTGACCCACTCCATGGCCGAGAGGGTCGAGGTGATGACATTCGGCTTGCCGATTTCCAGCAGGCTGCGGTGCAGCTTGGCCGCGCGGCGTGGGACATCGAGGCCGCCGGGCAGGGTGCCTTCGTGGCGCAGGCCCTGTTCGACGCACTCGCGCATCACCGACCAGATATGCAGCAGGCCGCTGCGGATTTCGGCATCGCTGCGCCAGGCCCGTTCGTTGGCCAGCATCAGCTCGCCGACCCGCAGCTTGTGGGTCTTGCACAGGGCCAGCAGCTCGGCGGCGCTGTTGAAGTCGTAAGGCAATTCGACACTGGCGCCGGCTTCAGTTCCGGCCTCGACCTGTGCGGCTTCGATGATGAAGCCGCCGCCCACCGAGTAGTAGGTCTGCTCCAGCACGATGCCCTGCTCGCCGTGGGCGGTCAGGGACATGGCGTTGGGGTGGTAGGGCAGGCTTTCGTCCAGCAGCAGCAAATCCTGCTGCCAGTCGAAGGCGATGGGCTTGCGTCCGCCCAGCAGCAGCTGGCCGCTGTCGCGCAGTTGCTGGATGCGAGGGTTGATGCTGCTGGGGTCGATGCTGTCTGGCCATTCGCCCATCAGGCCCATGACACTGGCGCGGTCGGTGGCATGGCCGACGCCGGTGGCCGACAGCGAACCGTACAGGCGGATCTGTACCCGCTGTACCTGATCCTCCAGGCCCAGGTCGAACAGCGCCTGGGCGAAGGTCGCGGCGGCGCGCATCGGGCCCACGGTGTGGGAACTGGAGGGGCCGATACCGACTTTGAAAAGATCGAAAACACTGATAGCCATGCTAAAGCCTTACAAGCAATGGAAGGTGGATCGCTGCCATTTTTTGTAGGCCAAGCGCAATGTCGGCGATACTGCCCGGGTCGGTCGCGGCTGACCAACGAAAATTCCTAAGAGATCCTTTAGCAGGACTAAACGATGAGTCGTCAGTTTCATGCCCAGACCTATGTCTGGCTGCATGTGTTTTCCTGTGCCGCGCGGCACCTGTCCTTTACTCGCTGTGCCGAAGAACTGCACATCACTCCCGGTGCGGTCAGCCAGCAGATCCGCCAGTTGGAGGAGCGCCTGGGCCTGCGCCTGTTTCATCGCCGGCCCCGGGGCGTCGAGCTGAGCGCCGAGGGCCAGCGCCTGGCGCTGACGGTGAGCGAGGCCTACGGCAGCATCGATGCGGAATTGCGGCGCCTGGACGCGGGAATGATCAGCGGCACCTTGCGTCTGCGGTCGATCCCTTCATTTCTCGGCAAATGGCTGACCCCGCGTCTGCCGCGCCTGCAACAGCGTTATCCGGAGATCCAGCTGCGGCTGGTGGCCGAAGACAGCAGCGTGGCCCTGCACGAAGGTGACTTCGACCTGGCCATCGACCTGAACGACGGCAGTTATCCGGGCTTGCAGTCCACCGCGCTATTGGACGAGCAGATCTTCCCCGTGTGCGCGCCGAGCCTGCTGCGGGGCCGGCCGCCGCTGCATGGTCCGGCGGACCTGGCGCACTTTGCGCTGCTGCACGACATCACCGCCTGGCGTGGCAGCTACGAATACGCCGAGTGGGAGTTCTACCTCAATGCCATCGGCTTCGAAGGCGCGGATGTGCGTCGTGGTCATACCTTCAACCGCAACCACCTGACCATCGAGGCGGCGATCGCCGGCATGGGCGTGGCGATTGCCCGGCGCACCCTGCTCAACGACGAGCTGGAGCGCGGCACCCTGATCGTGCCTTTCGGCCTGGCGGTGCCCAATCACAAGCGCTATGTGCTGCTTTATGCGCCGGGTGCGCTGAGTCATCCGGGCGTGCGCGCGGTGCATGACTGGCTGGTGGAGGAGGCGGAGATTTTTCGCGGTCTGCACCCCCTGGGAGAGGGGCAATTGTGAGGGTTTGAGCGAGGAAGCCGAATCGAGCTAACTCCCGACAGTAACAGCGCTTTTGCAGTTTGTCCGGGTTTATTTGCGTATGAATATTTATCTTTTTTTAGGGGTTGAAATGTTCCTCGCCGTGCCTAATTGTGTAATCAAGAGGTCACGAAAAGCAGGTCCAAACGCCCTGCCTTGACCCTCTTACGAGCAAGCTGAAATAAGGGAAGAACTATGCAAATCCAAGTCCATAGCGATAACCATATTCAAAGCAGCCTTCGGATGGAGGAGTGGGTGCGCAGCACCGTTGAAAGCACGCTCGAACGCTACGAAGAAGATTTGACCCGGGTCGTGGTCCACCTGCGGGACGAGAACGGCGGCAAGTCCGGTCCAGACGATATGCGCTGCCAGCTGGAAGCCCGTCCGAAAGGTCACCAACCGATTTCCGTGACCCACAAGGCCGATACTTTGGAACAGGCCATCGATGGCGCCACCGTCAAGCTGGAAAGCGCCCTGGAGCACATGTTCGGCAAACTGCGCGGCAAACGTGCGACCGCCGTGCCCAGCAGCGATGGCAGCGAGGCCGATGCCCTGCTTGAAGAAGAATTCCTGGAAAACCAACAGGCCGCGCTCAATAGCTGACGGCCAAGCGTCCCCCCCAAAGAAGGGCCTGCATTGCAGGCCCTTTTTTTTCACTGCCAGGTCCGTTCGTGTGGCGCGGGGCGGGATTTAGAAGGCGACGGATGTCTGCACATACAGGGTGCGCGGTTCGCCCACGTATTTGCCCTTGTTGTTGTCGTCGAAAGAGCGCGTGAAGTACTGGTGATTGAAGATGTTCTTCACCCCCACCGCGACATTCAGGTCTGACAGCTGCGGGCCGAAGTCATAGCCGGCGCGGGTGCTGAACAGCATGTAGCCGGGAATTCGACCGTTGCTGCCATCGGCGCTTTCGCGCGAGGTGTTGGCATTGTCGGCGAACTGGCTGCTCTGGTAGCTGCTGTCGAGATTGAGCTTCCACGGGCCTTCGGTGTAGCTCACCCCCAGGGTGCCCTTGTGCTTGGAGGAGAAGGGCACGCGGTTGCCCTTGTTCGGACCGTCCTCACGAATCGTGGCATCGACGTAGGCGTAGGTGGCGTAGACATTGAAACCGGCCAACGCCGGATCCAGGCCATCCAGGGCGTAGTTGAGGCTGCCCTCGATCCCCTGATGACGGGTTTCGCCACGAGCGATCACGCTGTCGTTGGTCTGGTTGCTGTCGTACTGGTTGTCGAAGTTGATCAGGAACGCGCCGAGCTCCGCCCGCAGGGTGCCGTCGTCATAGCGGGTGCCCAGTTCCCAGGTGCGGGCCTTTTCCGGTTTGACCTCGCCGCTGGCCACACGGTTGGGCATCTGGCTGTACTGCACGCTGCCGAAGGAGCCTTCGGTATTGGCGTAGAGGTTCCAGCTCTCGTTGAGGTGATACATCACGTTCAGCGCCGGCAGCGCGGTGTTGTAGTCGCCCTGGTATTTGACGTGGGTGAGGTTGTTGCTTTGCTGGGACTCGATCATCTCGTAGCGGATGCCCGGGGTCAGGGTCCACTTGCCGATATCGATCCGGTCGTCGACGAAGAACGCGTGGGCCTCGGTGCCGCCGCGTGTGTCGCGGTCGTTGCGGCTGTTGCTGGTGGGCAGTTGCTGATTGGCGGTCAGCGGTGTGCGATAGCGCAGTTCATGCCCGGCCTCGTTGATGTAGCGATAACCGACCCCCACCTCGTGGCTGCTGGCGCCCAGGTCGAAGCCCTGGGCGAAGCGGGTTTCCAGGCCGCGCACCCAATATTCCCGGGGTGACAGAGAAAGGAAGCTGCCCTGGTCCAGGTAACCGCTGCGCAGGGTCTTGGTGAAGAAGCTGTTGACGGTGAATTCACGACGGTCTTCCTGGTAGCGGTAGCCGACGTTGAACATCGTGCGCCGGCCCCAGAACTTGTCGTAAGGGCGGGTCGACTGGTACGGGTTGGCCTTGTAGTCCGCTACGTTCAGGCCCCCCGGCATGTCCGCCTGACCTTCGTAGTACTGGGCCATGGCGTTGAAGCTGTTGGCCTCGTCGAGCTGGTACTTGCCCTTGAGGATCAGGTCGTCGATCTGCGTGTCGCTGTGTTCGCGCCAGTCGCCGCCGCGGGTGCCGGAGTACAGCAGGGCGCCACCCAGGCCGTTATCGGCGGTACCGCCGGCCAGCAGGTTGCCGGTGGTCTTGAAGCCGTCATGGCTGGAGGAGGGGCTGGTCTCGGTCTGAAAACCGCCCTTGACCGTTGGCGTATCGGGAATCGCCCGGGTCACGAAGTTGACGATGCCGCCGACGTTCTGCGGGCCATAGCGCACCGCACCGCCGCCGCGTACCACGTCCACGGCATCCATGTTGCCCATGCTGATGGGAGCAAACGACAGTTGCGGCTGACCGTAGGGGGCGAAAGGCACCGGAATGCCATCCATCAGCACCGTGGAACGCGAGGCCAGGCGCGGATTGAGGCCGCGAATGCCGAAGTTCAGCGCCATGTCGTGGCTGCCGGTGCCGTTATTGTCCGGTGCATTGACCCCGGGAATCCGATTGAGCACGTCCCGCGCCTGGGTTGCACCTTGGCGTTCGAATTCTTCCCGGCGGATCACGTCGCGGGCGCCGGCGTGCTCGAACACATCGTTCTGCTGGGCATCACCGAGCCAGTCGCCCACCACGTTGGAGGCCTCCAGGTGCAGCGTTTGTGGGGCTTTGTCCGGGCTGGCCGGTTGCAGGCTGAAGGCATTGTTGCCTTCGGCGCGGGCTTGCAGGCCGGTGCCTTGCAGCAGAGCATCAAGGCCTTCCTGCGCAGCGTATTGCCCTTCCAGGCCACGGCTTTGCACGCCACGGGTGAGCTGTGAACCGAAGGAAATCAGCACCCCGGACTCCCGGCCGAACTGGTTCAGCGCGTCCTCCAGGGTGGTGGGGGCGATGTGATAACTCTTGGCTGCCTCGGCGGCCTGAGCCAGGGGCAGACCGCCGAGAGTCAGGCTGGCGCCCAGCAGCAAGTGGCGCAATGCGCGGGCCAAGGGAGTGAGACGGGTGGGTTGCTCGGTCATGAACGGAGGTCCTGAGAAGGGGGAATCAAGGTGGCTTTCCTTCTCTGTCACCCGAGCCGTTGCAAACGGCTCACCTGATCGGAATTTTTTTCGGCGGCAAAGACCCCTGTGCGAATGAGCGGGCCGCTTCTACGCCCGTGCTTCAACAGTGACCCAATACCGGGTAAAGCGCCGCACCTTGACCGGCAGGCTGATTTCCAGAAGATCCAGAATCCGTTCGCTGTCATCCAGCGGATAGCTGCCGGAAATCAGCAAGTCGGCCACTTGCCCATCGCAGTTCAATTGGCCAGGGCGGTAGCGCCCCAGTTCATCGAGAAAGTCCGCCAGGCGCATGTGCGCCGCCACCAGCATGCCTTCGCTCCAGGCGCCGCTGCCGGCATCCAGGGCGCGGGGCGTTGCTCCGTGGTGACGGTCGAAACTCACCTGTTGCCCGGCCGCCACCTCAAAGGGCGCGGCCGAGTCGCTCAGGGGCTTTACGCTCACGCTTCCCGAGAACACCGCCAGGTGAGCGCGCGTCTTGAACTGGCGCAGGTTCAGCCGTGCGCCTTGCGGGCTTAGCCAGCCCTGGGCGGTCTGCACCTGCAAGGGGCGGGCGTCCTGGGCGCTGCTGAGCATGATCTCGCCCTCCAGCAGACGGATCAGCCGCTGCTGCCCGTCAAAGCGCACGTCCACGGCGCTGCGGGTATTGAGTTGCAGTTGGCTGCCGTCGCTCAGTCGCAGTTGGCGGCGCTGGCCCACCTTGCTTCGATAGTCCGCCAGCAGCGGCGGCAGCGGGTTGTGCTCGCGCAGGCCCCAGGCCGCGACCGAGCCGGCGCCAAGCAGCAGCAACAGCTTCAGCGCCTGGCGTCGACTGGAGGACCTGGGGCCGTTCAGAGCGGCGTGGGCCAGGGGCGACGACACACCGCGCAAGCGCTGGTTGACCCGCTGGATATGCTCCCAGGCCCGTTGATGTTCGCTGTGGGCGTCGTGCCAGTGCTGCCAGGCCTGTTGCTGGCGCGGGCTCAACGGCCCGCCGTGCATTTCCAGTAGCCAGTGCACGGCCTGCTCGGCCACCTGCTGGCTGAAGTCGGGCTGGCCGTTGAGGTGTGGATTCATCAAGGCACTCACAGGGCGAAGTAGCAGCGCATGGCGGCTTTGTTCAGGTGGCGTTTGACCGTGGCGATGGAGATGTTCAACTCCCGGGCGATTTCGCCGTAGCTCATGCCGTCCAGCTGACACAGCAGGAAGGCCCGCTTGACCGGGCGCGGCAGGCCATCGAGCAAGCTGTCCAGTTCCATCAGGGTCTGCAGGATGATGGCCCGCTCCTCTTCGGAGGGCGCGAACTGTTCCGGGATCTGCGCCAGGGTTTCCTGATAGGCCCGTTCCAGGTCCTGACGCCGGTAGTGGTTGAACAGCACACGCTTGGCGATGGTAGTGAGAAACGCCCGGGGTTCGATCAGGGCCGGTGTTTCCCGGGCGCCGAGCACTCGGACAAAGGTGTCCTGTGCCAGGTCGGCGGCGCTGTGCGGGCAGCCGAGCCGGCGGCGCAACCAGTTGTTCAGCCAGCTGTGATGGGCCTGGTAGAGGCCTTCGACGGTAGCGGAGTGGGACAAACCGGACGCTCCTGCGCGAACAAGACTTATTAGATAACAAGAATTGTTCGCATTTTAGAGGGTTGATACGGCATTCGGCAATCAGGGGGCGGCCGCGAAGTCAGGAGAAATTCGTCGCGGGCTTTTTGCATATGAGAATATTTATCATTAAAATGCCCGCCTGTTTTTCCGGTCCCTGTGCGCGGTGCCGGCTTTCCTCTCGCTTCAAGGTCGAAACATGAAAAGCCAGGTCGGCGCTATCGCCACTTCCTATTGTCTGGCGTTGGCTTCGCGGGTTCTCGCCGCGTTGCTGGCGCACGCCTCCTGCTTCAAGCAGGGGCTCGCTCACCGGGTGCGGCCGCCAGTGCTCGCCCCGGCCTGTTGCTGAGCGAGCCGACGATGATGAGCACCTTGCCACCCAAGCCTTCTGAGTTGGAACACGCCGATCCTCAGGGCAGCCGCGCGCATTTTCTGCAGGTGTTCCTGTCCCAGCGTTCGCAGATGGAAGCCCTGGTCAGCCGCCGGGTCGGTTGCCGGGCCACCGCCGCCGATCTGGTGCAGGATCTGTTCCTGCGCTTCTGGCGCCGGCCCCTGGTGCAGGTCGAAGAACTCAGCACTTACCTGCTGCGCTGCGCCGGCAACATCGCCATCGATCATCTGCGCAGCGAGGGCGCGCGGGTGCGGGTCAGCGAAGGCTGGCTGCCGGAACAGCAGGACCACCAGGGCTGCGAGCCCCAGGCCGCCCTGGAAGCCGGCAACGACCTGCGCCACGTCGAGGCCGCCCTGCGCAGCCTGCCGCAGCGTACCCGGCAGATCTTCCTGCTCAACCGCATCCACGGGCGCAAGTACGCCGAGATCGCCCAGGCCATGGGCCTGTCCCGAAGCGCCGTGGAAAAACACATGATGCGCGCCCTCGCTGCGCAGATGATCGATGGCGATGTTGCCGGCGCAGCGCAGCAGGTAAGTGC
>Ga0194135_10000120_pt1 | contig 43315 bp, 40 predicted proteins | sample LitLau_LLRF_2013_FD_134024 | JGI IMG/M metagenome (GOLD analysis project Ga0194135, IMG submission 134024) | Freshwater sediment microbial communities in response to fracking from North America - Little Laurel Run_MetaG_LLRF_2013 (version 2) | ecosystem: Environmental > Aquatic > Freshwater >...
TAGATTGACCATTCGGGATAGCTTGACCGCTCGGGATAGTTTGACTGTTCGGGATAACTTGACTATTCGGGACAGCTTGACCCTTCGGGTTGGCATTCGGGATAGCTTGACCCTTCGGGATGGGATTCGGGACAGTCGGGATGAAATTGTCATTCGGGATAGCTTGCCTCGGGCTCGCGATAGCTTGTTTCAAGTAAATAAACACAAAACTTAATCGGTGGGTGTTTTCAATTAATTTTATCGGGTTGGAGTTCAGAACTTTTAGCGTAAGGTCTGACGCGCTGCTTGTTCCTGGTTAAGTACAGTGATGTAGAATAATTGTGTGTGGAGCGTTGGTAATCTACAAGAGCAAGGAGTACCTGCAGTTGATTCACAAAAGAAAAGTCATCCGTTTGAAATTGACGAAGGAAACCGGCATCATCGTTGACTGACGGTTCAATAGTTGACAGCAAAAAGTGTGATTCGATAATATTGAATTAGAAGTTTGTTAAGGATTCATCCTTCCAACTCATGAATAATGCATCGGACGACGGTCTTCCGATGGGACCGAGTGACTCACAGAACTATGAGCAATTGGCCCAAGAGATAGAAGCCTTAGATACTTATTGGGGGCCGACATTTAGGTAATGGCTTACACTGTTTGGTTATTTTTTTTATCAGTTATCATTGTGGGATTTTATGTGAGCTTTGGCGTATACTTGTAGAACGATTATCGAAGAAGGTCGTCATCAAAGGTTCCTCGAACATTTGGAACAGAGAATTAAGAGTCATGACAGAGACATCGAGAAATTATGCAATGCTCACTACCAAGGCTTCATTGATTCGATTTTGGAACTACATAATGTCCGATCGGAGGCTCAAGACCTTAAGGTAAGAGTTTAGAAAATATTATTATGGTATGGTGAGGTAGAATGGTTAGAGTATAGACTTCCTGTTGCAAATTCTAGGGGCGAATATCCTCCATGGATAAAGAATTGCAAGTGGAAATCGCCAATGTGCTTCAAAGGGGAGAGGATCTTGCATCAGCTCGACGGGTTGAAAGTAATATAGTGTCGACTATAGAACAACTTGAAATATGCCTTCCTGTATTTAAGATGTACCATAAGTTAAAGGAACAGTTGGAACAAAAAAGGTAGAACAGAATATTATCCTTAGATAAGCAAATAATCATCCTGAGCCTGACTACATTTTTCCAATTATTAGATATTATCCGGCACTTAAATCCTTGGAGCAGCTGGAACATACTTATTTGCCTCAAGTTTCTAGATACCGGTTTACTAATCATTTCCGAGATTGCATTCCAAAGTAAGGTTTCTTGACTAAGGCAGCAATGTGTTATACTGGAGAATGAGAATACTGACAAAAGTGATTTTATTTTAGATACAGGAGGCAAATTCAGGACTCTAGTATGTCTGAATTAAAAGACTTCCTGGAAAACGTACGAAAATATTCTCCAAAAATTGGAGAAGTAGCCATGAAGCACGTGAGTTTGTTTGAATGATTTTGGAACTTTCAAAACAGCAGAAATACTGCAATACTTAAAAGTCCTGATTTTTCATTTAGACTGCTGAGCAGCTAGATTTGGACAGTTCTGCTCCAAAAAAGAATAAGCCGTTGAAAATAGGAAGTGCTAATCCTTTCTCAGGTACAATTATAATCAATTGCCAAGTTTTTTGTTAAATGATAATTGTAATTATAATAACTGCAAGTACCGTCCAAAAAAAACAAATTTGTTATAAATTAAGTTTTTTGTGACAGAAAATCTAGAAGATGTTGATGGAGAAGAAGGACTTAGTGCCCAAGATTTAGTTGATTTTTCCCCTCTGTACCGTTGCCTTCACATTTTCACAGTACTAGGGGATAAGCAAACTTTTGAAAATTACTATCGAAAGCAAAGGAAAGAACAGTCTATGCTAGTATTACAGCCGTCTGGAAATATGGTCAGTTTTATTAAGAAGGGTTCTTATAATACGTACAATAATATCTCGAATCCTAGTAAAGGCAATTAACCTATTTTTTGCAGCAACACGAAAGTTTGCAAGGCTACAATGAGTACTTCCATACAATTGTCGGATTTTTTGTAATCGAAAATCATTTGCTCTACTCTACAAATGGGTTAGTCAGTCAAGCTATCTTGGAAGAAATGTGGAGTAGCGCTTTACCATCTATAGCCAACACGCTGAGAACACACGCTGTTAGTAAAACTTTCACAAGATATGCTATTCATTTGTGTACATGTATGTCATAAAATTTCTTGTTTTTAGTCCTACTGCACCGACTCTTCTCTTATTTTAAAAATTAAAAATCACATCATGCTGTTTGCAAATACCCTCACGGTAAGCAGTTTTTAGTCCAAAGCAAGAAATCCAATTCGAAATCATATTTTTTCAATTCATGATTTGCAGAATTATGGGTACAATGTTTCTCAACTTTACGTAACATTACAAGAAATCAGAGAGCATTACACTGATGTTCTCATGCAACGCTGTGTTCATTCTTTTCGGGAAATCTTTGACGAAGACACGTATCACCCTCTTCAAGTTAGTAATATTATGTCAATTTTTTTAATGATTCTTCGTGTACGTTCAGTTGAGGAAAGATTTTAATTATACTATTGACATACTTAGGTGATGGGTGAGGAAGAATACAACGAGACTATTCAAAACTTTCCGTACTCCGATCCAACGCTTGAAAATAGTGCGTTTCCTAGACGGTTTCCTTTCTCTCTTATGGTACCACGTGTCTACCAACAAGTTAAAGAATTCGTTGTTGCTTCCTTAAAATACACGGAAGAGCTCAATCTAAGCCAAACTGAAGTAGATGACATGATACGCAAATCCACCAACCTATTGCTCACACGTACCCTGAGTGGATGTTTGAGTACACTTATCCAAAAACAGAATGTTGGTTTACTGCAGCTAATACAAATTACTATTAATACAAACTATTTAGAGCATACGAATGCATACCTGGAAGAATATATTTGTGGAATAACAGGGTTAGTAAAATTTCTTTTGAATACTTAACGTGTATTTTCAGATGTCATTCTGTGCATTGACATTGTTTGTATTGCAGAGGTTCAGTGAAAAATGTCTCCCATACTGCAGAGCTTCAAGGAAAATCAATGTTCAAAGACGCCCGAGCCGAAGCTGAAGAACAAATTTATGAGAGATTGAAAGTGAAGATCGACGAGACGTTCGAGTTGTCTAATTATGACTGGACGCTTAGCGAACCACAGGGACGAGCATCAGACTATATAATTGATCTGGTTGCATTTTTGCAATCAATTTTTTTGGCCTTTACAAATCTTCCTGTAAGTTTGTGGAAGCCTTAGAAAATTACAGAATATATCATTCAACACATTTACTATCCAAATTTTGTAGGCAAAAGTTGCGAGAACAGCTTGCGTAGCTGCTTGCCAGCATATCAACAAACGACTGTTGTCTTTAGTATTAGAAGATGAAGTTAAGCAAATATCTCTTGGTGCATTAAAGCAACTAGAGCTAGACTTAATCCAGTGTGAACGTAAGTAGATTTTAGAAAATACTCATGGGGTTAATTTAAAAATTAATCACGCATATATATGTTGATGCAGAGTTTGCACAGTCTCAGCCAGTTAAGGACCTCGACCCATTGTTATTATTAGAATGCTTCACAGATGCAAGACAACTTCTAGACCTATTCAATCAGTGTGACTTTTCTTCTTACTTTCACGACTTCGGAGAAGCCACGTCGAAATATCCCAGAGTTACTCCACAATCTGCCATCAAAGTTTTAGAAAAGTATGTTGCCAGTTCATAGTTATATTTTCCGTTTTCTATATATGAGCGAGCATGTGGGTTATCTTTTCTTGCAGAATTCGAGAGGCGGACCGAGATAAGAAAAAGATATTATCCGTATTGAAGAAAGACGAGAGAGACAAGAAAAAGCTCCATGAAACTATTTTGAAGCAACTCAGAGAGCTTCCCCAGCCTTCTCAATAATCTATTTTCATCTTAAAGTATCAGATGAAAATTAGCTATCAACCACTAGATAAGCAAAAGAGGTGCTGTAGAAAATATATAGGGTTTATCTTGTTTTAAATTAATTAGTTACCAGTCCTTCACGGTTCTTAGATAAGATAAATTGAATTCAGCCAAAGAATCCGAAGATGATTGAATAATATTCACATGACTCCGTAGTGTCCGTAGAGCCTGCCACAGGAGAAATCAATCTAGCTTAAATGAAAATGGACAGTAATTGTGCAAGGAGATTATATTCCTAGCCAAACTTGTTAAATCGTGAAATATTAATTATAGTTAAAACTAGCCGTGCCTAAGTAATGCATAATAGCAGTGCATCATAATCATCATATATCCCGAGAAGAGATGGATATGAATAAGTCGTAGCGAGCAGTCTACATGTGATGTGTTTCATTTAACAATGTATTCTGATAAATTGTAAACCTATAAAAGTATCTATATGATGATGATTCACTTTAACTAGCCTTATCACTTGCGAAGTCTTTCGTTTTATTTTGTTAAATCGTATGTAAGAAGTTATCCAAAGTAAAACATGCAAATACAATATATTTTGCATTTACTGCCGAACACAAAGTCGCCATCGAATAATGTTCATTTCAATATCATACATAGTGTATCATCATCATCATGTGTATCGTGTTCATGTAAATGATTAATCTAGAGTCTATAGATTATGGATCATCTTACAATCACAAATTCTTGTAATCTTGATATTCTTGTATATCTGTGTGAGATAATCACAATCACCTACAATGCCTTCGATGCAGCCCACAAGAATGATATTAGATGCTATCACTGTGTTCGAGTGGGAACCATTGGGAACACAGTAGATGAATAATGGATAACCCATCTGCATTGTCTGCATATGCATTTGATACGGTCTCGAAAGAAACCAACAAGACCAACCACTGACAATTTGTATGCAGTTTGCACACTCTTCCCCTTTCGCACACAATACTTTTCCGTGTGTCTCATGGGTGCTCTATCCCATGGATAATCCCTGTCAGGTTCTGTGGTCAACCCCATCCAGTACATTGTAAGGACACTTATATGGAACTTCAACCCGAAGGATGACACTTGATCGCATATCTACTACAAGAATGATGTGAGATATGCTTTGATCCTTGCTCCGTAGATGACCAGTCTCTCTTAAGTAGTCTTCAGTCTCTTCAGCTAGAGTACCACAAGAAGTGTTCACTAGTGCTCAGGTCAGTCAGACTGTCAGCCCCCGTCGAAGTAGTAGCTAAAGTTGTCACGTTCTATAAGCTTTACCTGAAGCTTCTGCAACTTTTTGGAGGATGTCTAGCAGTGACTCTGACGATGATTGGGTAAGTGCTTTGTATTTGTAACTAATAGTTTAATTTTAAACGGAATAATAACTATGAGAAAGGAAAAACTAAGGGGAGACTTGTTTTACGTAACTCTGCACACAGGAATCATGTGTTATTAAAAGAGTGAAAAAACTCTCCAGCTTTACGGATCCCCTTCGTCGTAAGAAACCTGAAAAGCCGAACCAGGAATTTCTCAGCTTTCCCGAGGTGGATTTCTGCAAGTTAAAGAATGCTGTCACCCAGAATTCTGCTTCAACAACTGCAGAAAGCAATATTACAGAGAAAGAGAAACCAACTGCTAACAACTCGGACCGCAAACGAAAGGCTGAATTTAGATTCGGAAGCATTAAGAATTTCTTGATTCCAAGTGCAGACGCACCAAACCCGACACCATGGAAAAACGACCCTGCTAGGCCTCCTCCGGACTTGAAACATGACATAAAGTAATCAACATTCTTGCTCACAATTATCTTTAAAAAAGTCAAATTACTGATTGATAAGTAAAATAAAAATTTTTGTTTTCCAGCTCTGTAATAGTTACTGCGAAGCTGGGAGTTGTAATTCCATTGGAAACGATTGCAAAGAACGGGATAAACTTGTCATTCAATCCTGACCAGTCAAAATGTATTTTTATGAGACTGAAAGAGCATCCAACCGTGCGAATCATGGTCTTTCAATCGGGTCAATTAATCGTATCTGGGGGAAAGAATACTAAAGATGCAAAGGATGCTGCAAAAATTACTTGTCGCAAATTAATCAAATGGGGAGCGACAAACGCGAAGTTATTTAAGTTGCGAGTGAACAACATTGCCGCTAACGTTCATCTGGACTTCAAAGTTCAATTATCAAGTTTGTTGAACGACAGCTTTCGGGAGCATAAATACGTAAAACCTACGTAAGAATTTAAATATATCTAAATTTTTACGATGAAACTACAAAGAGTTAAGTTATTAAATGCTTTTGGTCATTAGGCAACTGGATCCCCATGCATTTAACGGTGTGCACATGACAGTTGCGTTGGCCAATACGCAATGTACTGTAGTGGTCTTTGCGACAGGTGCTGTGCTTATAACTGGTAAGTACCTTTGTAAATACCTTCTATTCAGTAACTCTCATCTTTTTTGTGGCTAACAAACCATTAAACTTTAATTTTTGATAAAACCATCCTTAGGGTTAAAAGAGGAGGCCAATATTTCACGTGTCATCGATCGAATCTACCCTTTGCTCAAGATGTATGCAGTTTAGACAAGAGAATGACAATATCATCCTCAGAGTTAATAACTCTTCTTTATTTTGTCTGACGAGTGGTTTTCTAAGAGTTTGAGATAAAGGACCGTTTTTGAAAAACTTCAATTTTCATTTTTTCATCAATAATTTTTCACTCATACTCATAAGCATTTTTACAATACTTACACGGAGCAGCGAGAAACCGGTATCTGAGGTTTTGGGGCACATTGGGATTAACATAGAGTTCACTCGCACGAAGACTTGATGGCGGGAAAACTTTGGAGTAAGTCTTCTCATTATATTTCTCCGTGGGATTTGATTTTCTGTCTCTTCATTCTCGTCCTCATCATACGCCGTAGCATACAATCTTTCTGGAAACAATTTTGACGTTGGCACCTGGTCAGGTGTTATGTTAGTCGCACGTCAACTAAAAATCGTTGTCTGTGTTCCAATAGCACACGACATTTTTAAGCGGTAGGACGACGACGTCACTAGTCGAATTTCCAGTTTTCTTATTGGCGTTGTTGACACGCAGTTGAACGAGTACAGCAACAATGTGGTTCTTGTGGTGTTTGGGATGGATTGCGGTGGTCCTGGAGTTTGCATTTGCTTCTCTGGCTGTTGGTAAGTGTAGTAATTGTTTAATTATCGTAACTGCAAGTAATAAAGCCGGATTTGAATTCGTCCTGTGTAGACATGTACAACATGGGTCAAGTAGTCATTATTATGTACTCATTGGGATGATTTAATTTCAGCCTCTGGACTGTACTACCTGGCTGAGCTTGTTGAAGAATATACATCTGCAGCTGGCAAGATGATCAAAGCAATTATTTGTGTAAGTTGATTAGAGTTTTTAATCGATCGTTAATCATTTGATCATTAGGGTGATTAATTAATTACTTTGTTTCGACAGATTGTATTAGGAGTATATTTCGGATTTCTATTCTTTGAGGACTTTCCTTTACTCATGACACTTTGTGGAATCGCTGCTCAAATAGCTCACTTGTATGTGATGCAGACGTTCCCTTACATAGTTCTGTCATCTCCACCTTTCCTTGCTACCATATTCTTTGTCATCGTCAACCATTACTTCGCCTTCTCACACTTCAGCAATCACTTCTATCCATTTATGGAGGTAAGATAATCGTGTATTGGACAAATGCAAATGGCAGAATAGCTCTTTTTGATCAATGCGAAATTTATTTTATAGGTAATGGCGTATTTTTCAATCTGTTTGTGGGTCGTGCCTTTCGCGTTTTTCGTCTCTCTTTCTGCCAACGACTACGTGTTACCTACTCAAGCTGAACGCGGTAATTTGCTTGGTGATGATAATGACGTTGTTACAAACTACTTCAAGCGCAAAGGCAAAAAGTATGGTCTCTTGCATTTCTTCAATTCCGCAAAGGATATGGTCTTGCCACAAAGAACGAAGAAGTCCTTTTAGTGATATATCGTAGTGGATACTCATACCTGATTATAATAACCACTCTTCTAATAATCCTCAAAACAAATAATTGTCATCAGCATATCCGCTCGTCTGCAGTCTACATATTATACCTGTTCTTGTTGTAGTTGTTATCATCTTAAAATATTTTATTATTCAACCAACCATCCAAACAAATAAGTTCTAGGTAAAAAATTGCCATGCGTATATTTATGTAATAAGTTTAATTTATATAACTTTAAGCAAACAGTAATCTAAAATGTTAAATGAATCTAGTAAGTAGAATTTGTTGAGCCCTTGTGTCTCATAAGATTAGTATGTTTTTTACTAAACTGTTAAGAGATTATTGTCAATTTTTCGGTAGGTAAAGCATCGCTCTGTGTGACTTAAACTAGTCGTAAGTATTAATCAAGCGACGCCGAATAAAAGGTAGCAATTAATATTGATATGAGAACACTATAGAGAGCCTATCCCTTTGGAATATTGCCAGTTTCTTATCATATCATTTTTGTTTTCCAAAGGTGATTTCATTTAAAAGAGTTGCTCGGTGTTAAATCCCGTGTCTTTGTTTGCCTCTTCGCCGACAGGAAAGAGAGAGAGAGAGGGAATAATACGAATGTCCAGAAATATATTTGGTCTCACATGTTCAGTAATCCTGTACAAATAAATCCTCCTCGTCATTTTATTATAGCTCTAGTTTAGGTTTATTTTCGAGACGTTTTTCCCCACTCGCAATTATTTTTAGCTAACGATCTTTTGAATGAATCAATTGCATCATTTTAGTTTTTACAACTTCCTCAGGACTGAAGATTAAGGAGAGAGGAACAAGGCTGCTAGTCAGTGTCGATCGACGGGCTGAGTCGTGTCATTGCAGTGGAGCCAGTGGAGGTAGAGTGTAATTTATTTGTGAACGCCATCAATGAAGACACTGACGTATATATTATTGTGAGTATTGCATCAGGCACTTATTCCCAATATGGGTTTTGCAGGGATGGAAGTCTTCCGTGTGTTGGGTCTGAGAAATTACGTTTACCTTGAAGGAAAAAGGAAATGCATTCTTTCCTCCAATTCGCCGTCTCCTTTACTGATGTCGGTTAACTTGTCGTATAGTTTTAATTCATCGAACAATCGTCGGAAGACGAGAGACATTTTTATTTCAAAACCGAATTCTTGGGAACAGAAGGTGAATTTGAAAAACTACTCTGCTGGCGAAGGTATGAGGACAAGAGGTTATTGTAAAATGTAATTGGTATTTATTATTTATGCATGCAAAGGTTGTTGGGTGGGTTTATCAGTTGACTTCGACTTTATCGTCATCATCATCATTATTGGTGAAACGCTCGGAAACGATTACAGAATAATTAGGCGGTGTCAGTATAATTCCGTTTTTCGGCTTTTGACTGGGACGTGGCTTGGATGTGTCTGGAGAAAATGTGAACTTTTGTAGAAGTCCCACGAGAAATAGAAATAGTTGATCTCTAGCTAATGTTTCCCCTGGACAAGATCTTCTTCCTGAATTATACATTTTAGTAAGGAAATATATTAGCACTGTATGGCTTAGTTGATTTCAGTTTACCTATGAGAAATGGAATAAGCTGATCGTGTTTTATTAGCTCGTTATTATGAAGAAAACGCTCTGGACGAAAGTTATCAGGATCTCCCCAGTAACTCTTATCATAATTTAGGCAATGCAAGTTAGCGATCACCACTGTGTCTTTCGGAATGTCGTAATCCAAAAGTTCTGTTTGAGTTGGAACTGTGTCAACATAATGTTCCTTACATGGTCATTATAGTTTAACTTTAGATCGGTAAGGACTTACTAGTGTCAGCCATTGTGCTATGAAACAGTCCTAGGGGAACTAATGTAGATTTGCGGAGTATTTCTAGAATTGTGGCCTCAGTATACGGCATTCTGTTTTAAATTGTATTCGAAAATCCAATTAATTATCTAATTACCAAATGAAATGATTTTTCAGTACTTTTTCCTATGGTCTAAAGAAACTGGTCCGTCTCCAATAATCAGGTCAATTTCCCTCTGAACTTTATCTTGAACATCTTGGTACAAAATCATATAAAGAAACCCCCAATAAAGTGTCGTACTTGTTGTATCTGCACCAGCCATAAATAAGTCTAGCAGTACGACTTGTAGCCATTTCTCTGCGTACAAAGGTTAATTTATTTTAATTCTATGATTTTGGTAAGTTTTAAGTATTGTAATATTTCCGGTTTCTTTACCTCCTACATCTTTGTAAAATGTCGAATTAGGGTCAGTTGTATTTTCGATTTCCTTCAGATAGTCATCTATGAAATCTTTTAACTCATGTGGGATGAATTTTCTCTTGTGAGCTTCTATTATTTCATTGAGAAACGTGTGTACGGATTGTATTGAATTTACGAACTCATGCCACCTTGTTAGTCTGGGAGCCACTTTAAGCAGCCATGGTAGAAACAATAAAGGTCCAGTATACTGCGTTTCTGCTAGATCGCTAATAAAACCAATCGCATAATTTGCTTGTGCGTATAAAATTGGTCCGAGGAAGTAACATATTATTGCGTTACATCTTGCATCGAGAATTATGCATGACTTACGCTGAGGTTTTTTTCATGATAAATCTCAAGTACTGATCATCGTGACTATATCTTTCTCCACAAATCAAACTCCAAAGAGCGTTCAGAACTGCTAGATTAAAAGTATCCTGAAGGTCGATCGGCTGACCTGTTTTGTTACTGGCAATTTTCATAGATAATTTATAATCGTGCAAGTACTATTTGCGTGATCTGATGGCATCTACGTCGTATTGAAATCTACCTGAGTCCACAAAGTAGTTCTTGTACTTCATTCATCAACAAGCCTTCCATAGACTGTTTTCCGAAACCAAGTTCTCGTAAGTGACGCATAGTAAACTTTCGTTGCTCTACCCATTGTTTTCCTTGACTGCATACTAGGCCTATTTGGATTAGGATTATTCAAATAGCATTTGAATACATGAATAACAATAATTATGTAACTTATGTGACTTGTGGACAAATCATATGCATATTACCCTTGTGTGATCCTCTATTTCTGACCTCGAGCATCTTTAAATCAGGGCGACCCGAGAATACTTCTTCTTTGAAAGCGTGTTTAATTACATCATAAGAATTTAGTACGACGGCTCTGTAACATTCAACATGGGCACCCCAAAAACATGGGAGCTTTGGATAACTGATATTTGACAATTTGACTCAAGCATTTTCAACATGGAATGAAAGTTACCTGTAACTACCAAGGTGGATGGTATAGATTGCGCCATACTTCTTGCTCAGGCTTTCCAATCTTTCTTGAGGGCTTAATGCTAGTAAAGGCATGTATCCCAGTATAGGAAAACCCCATGGTCCAGGGGGGTACTTGAACCGCTTTTCCCTGTTCAACGTACACGCTTTGATTAGTTTTACAATCAGCATGCATGCTAACACAGTAAAAAATATTCCACTTGAAATACTAAGCTCCATTATGATGAAGATCTGATCTTCAAATGGCTGAAAAAACGACAATATATTCGTTTATATGCATTCAAATGAAAGGAAAATATCTTGAGGCTCATTCACAAAATATCTTTATTATTACTATTTATGTATGTATTACAATAGAGTATCATCGATTGTTATACTCACTAGGATATTTCCGTCTTGCTGTAGGTTCACAGAAATCACCCCAATGGACGAACTACCGGAGAAGAAAAAGCGTCTTATACTGTGCTGCAATTCTCACTGGAGGGTAAATTTACATGACAATGTAACTGAAGTTGGGTTGTTTCTTCATATCACAATATCAGTTGCGTTTCAGCTTTGCTACATTCTTGTATCGGAGACTTAATGAATCGTATTACGATACAGTTCCTCAGGAAAGTCATTTGCTGGTCAACTCTAAATGGAACTACGTTGTAATAAGTGATCCAGGTATTGCGGTAATGCACAATATGTGGTTGTTAGAAGATGCCCAATTAGAAGGAAATTACAACAAGTGACATTTTATGTTAAGAGCGTACAACTGGACTTCTTAAGGAGTTCTTTTCGAGATGGTGGCCTACAAGTCCCATAACAGGTCCAGCAGCTAGAGACTGGTTCCAGCTGCTTGAGGATCCCGATCCTGACAAAAGAGACCTAGCTCTACAAAAATTTGTACACATCACCAATTCATTAAGTATGTTATTCGTCAAATGCGTAGCGCTGTAACCATAGGCTGTAACGATAGGATTATGAATTATGATCCATTTCACGCAGGTTCTGAATGTGATCGTTTTGGACCTATGATGTCCCTAAAAACTGCAATCACGTTAGCGAGAAATAATGGCGACCCAAGACTGTTTCAACCTCTTAAAGTGATTATTAAGCCAGAGTCTACTGTAATTTTGAAATCTTAATTGACAAAAAATTTTTATGCAACTATTATTTTTCAAGAAAAATTAACACATGTAATTTTTGTAACAGGATTTCTATCCTTCCACCTTCCGAAAATTGTTTAGCCTATTATCATCGAAAGACATCCATGAATCATTGCTTGCAATAATTCAAGACTCTCTAACTCTGTATGACTCCAAAGAGACTGATAAGAATACTCATCCCACACTGGTAAGGTCAATTATCGGTTTATGATTGTAAATTGTGGATATTAAGCAATTACGACTTTTACTATTGGATTCCTTTGTTTAGAAAATTTTAAGAGCATTTGAATCATCAGACTTCTATAGTGTAGAGCACCTACAACAAAAAATCAGTGAGTCAGATTTGGTAAAAATCTGTCTGCAAGGACTTGTTAGCCATTCCAGGATTTTTGATAGAATAAAAAGTGAGAATTTGAGAATTAGCATTTTTGAACTATTGAACTATAATTGAATTATGATTCTTTTCTTGATGTTTGCAGCATTGCTGAATTGCAACATACTTGAACTGCTTGTGATCGTTGGACGAGATTATCAGGCTGACACAGATATAATGTGTCTTGTGTTGAAAATTTTGGCGAATATATCCCGTGATAAAGAAGCTTCTGCCCAACTTATACGAGATACTGGTAAGCAACTTAAGATTGTGTGTGCGAAGTCTATTTATAGGCAATAAACAAGACGTGATTTATTCTCAGGTTGTCTCAAACTTTTATCTGAAAGTTTGAGGTCCTCAGATGTCAAGTTAATTTTACCTGCTCGGAGAGCTCTTCACAACTTAGACAACGACGAGTTATGCCCTAGTCTGCCTCCAGGAATATACCAGTTATATCCCGAATATTCAAGTCGTAGAAGAGATTTCGACGTGGATGTTGTGTTTATTCATGGTCTTTTAGGAGGTGCATTTAGAACTTGGAGACGACAAGATATTGATCCCCGTAAATATGGTTTTATGTGCTTACTTGTGGTGCTTTTGCAAGTTATTGCTTACAATACCTTGTATCAATTACAATTTTTCTAGAGTCGGACGAGTACAAAGCAGTGCTGCATTTAGCAAATGCGGAAAGAGAAAGTAAAATACAGAAGTTGAAAGCAAAGTTGAATTATATACGTAACAGAACGCCAAATAGAATTCCTAAGCCAGAAGAAAATCCAGGTAGATTGATTGTTACCATTATCATAAATTTGACGACTTGACCAGCAGTGTGTGTTACCGTAAACTTTTTTAGATGCACTAATACGGTACCCAAGTCGTAGATTGACCGAAAATGGAGAGTATGTCGAATCACTTGAAGATATTCCTCTTGAAGTAGAGGATGTTCCTACATCGTTCACACAGTGTTGGCCACGCGATTGGTTGCCTCAAGATTGTCCTCGGGCCAGAATAATCGCAGTTGATTTTGAAAGCTTTGTAACACGGTGGACTAATATTGCTCCAGTGGAATCCTTTCAGTACGTAAATTTTAAATTTTCTAAGTGGTAACTGTTTGTATTTTGTCGGGTTTGCAATGAATTTTTATTGGTACAGACGCCGTCTGCATGACAGAAGCTCAGAATTACTGCAGAAGCTACGAGAGGCTGGAGTTGGAGATCGACCTGTAGTTTTCGTATCCCACTCAATGGGAGGCTTAATAACTAAAAGCGTCTTGTGCCAATGTAAGAATGTGTGCAATGTTTTTTTACTTTTATGGTGAAGATAAACCATTGATGGTTGTTTTTTGTAGCTTATAAGAGTAAAGTTCCTGAGCTGAATAAAATCAGCCAGCAGACAAGAGGAGTAGTCTTCTGTAGCGTTCCTCACTTTGGTACTCATATGGCTGTTCTTAATAAAGTGAGACGTTGGTTATTATTGCCAACAGAAGAGATTGATGAACTTTCCAATGGTAAGTATGAAAAACACTTCACTACGTGTATGCTAGTTGCTAATACATCAAACATGGACTGATTTCTCAGAGGGCCAACATTTAACACGGCTACACGAATGTTTTGATGAGCTTAGCACCAAGGTTGGAATTAAAGTTTTAAGCTTTGCTGAAATGCTGGAAACTCGTACAGGCTATGGAATGAAGTTCAAGCTCGTTTCCTTTTCGTCGTCAGGTACAAATTTGCTGATTTGCATTTGATTCTCCTCCCTTTTTTAAGTTCTGAAATCGTTCTTTCACGTTAGATTTGGGCATTGGCGAGTTTTTTCCCCTTCCATTGGATCATTTGAGTACATGTAAACCATGGAGTCGGTAAATTGAGCAACAGATTTTCTTCTAAACATGATATTGGCTATAGTTATATGATCTTCAATGTCACACTTCGGGATTTCAGGGGTTCGTTTATGTACAAAAAAATAATTCAGCTTGTCAAGGAATTTGATCGAGTTGAAAATTCTGGAATGCCGGAACAAAATGATCTGTCACCCCCAAACATACCAAAGAAACCTGATGGTAGAAGTAACCTGTGATAAGTACACCGTACACCGTAGATAATTTTTATTCCAGCAGGTTTCTTCTAGTCTGATTACAATGAAATCTGGATATTATATTATTGTTCAGGTAGTTTAAGGTCTCAGATGTCTAACACAGTAACAAAATGGTCGTTTTGACTAAAACAATTGATTTTATTCATGCTCTTGAATAAAAATTTTTTTCGTTGATTTATATTCTAAAATATCCCAAATAAATTCATGTATGAATTCAGATCCCCGTATTCACCACATTTTATAATTTAGGATCAAAGTACTTTTGTGTTTATGAAATTAGGCTTAGTCATTAGTTTATAGTTCATACATTATTTATGTCGTGTGTCTGAAAATATATGGTCGCATTGTGTATCCAGACAATCATAATAAATTTATCACACCGTATTTACTTGTGAAAAGACTTTAGAGTTTACACAGATTACACGTTCAAAATAAACACGTCTTCCTAAGAATGTAAGTGTGCATTGTAAATCGAAATTGCATATTGAAGAGTACATAAAAATGTTTACTGAGCTATCTCAAAATCAACTTGAGCATTTCGGCGAAAAGGTGAGATGGCAATGATTTTGAAGGATTGTTATGCACCAAATGTCTTGTTTATACCTTTCTAAAATTAGGAGAAGCTAATCTGTCCTACCGCATATGTATGATGTGTAAACTTGGGGGATGAAGGATTGTCAGTTTTCGTTACGTCGCTGGCGAATGCAATTGTTCCTATGATGAGTAGTACCACGAGGAAAACAAAAACTATTGTGTTCACAGACACGAACCATCGTCAATCATACTAGTAACTAAAACTACAACTCGATTGCCACTGTCCTTTAAAGGCAAAGGAACAATTCTAGCATTTCGTAAATTCTAACTTTAACCATACCTGAACCCAATACTATTCTTTGAAGAATCCACTCTTCGCAAGGCTACAAATACTACATAACACTTGCAATAAGCATTAGCGCACTTATAAATCGTTTGAGCAAGTAATCATACAGATCCATTGGATTCATATATCCCTTTTGCATAATTGTCCATCAAATGCTTGTCTCAATCAAAGCGTTGCATCTTCAATAGTTAAAATTCATTGTAGATGATAGGAATACTTATAGTGCACTCGTACTAGCGAATGTCAAAAGCATGCTGTGCCTCTTGCACGAAGTCACACATTGCACATTGAGTAAGCCTTTGGATATTATTCAAGACACATTTAGTTGGTATACCCTGAAACAAACTGCAGCAGTACTTCAGTATTTAATACAGAGTGTCTACAATCGCATGGGATTTATATATCCGTGTTGGAATAGCAATAATACTTACACTTACACACATATTTCTTTTTGTTGACTTGTAATTTGGATATTGAACTCTCATTACATTAACATTTGTTTGTATGAAGACTTCCAATGGATACAATTTTTTTCCAAGAATATTAAGCCTCTTCTTAGGTGCTTTAGAAGAGTATCGCCCGTCGTAGGCACCACAGTAAAGTAGCCAAGCTGAAAGTGATTCTGTGTGCAAGTACAAGTTCTGGAAGTCTCATCAGTCAGCTCCGATCTTTGAGTTAGTTCAACAGTAAAGTTTGGGGCAAAGTGCGACAATGGAAAAATCCTTTGGAATTGTTGATTACATCGTGTTCTTAGGAACACTCGTGATATCCATGTTGATCGGATGCTACTATGCGTTTTTCAAGACTCAAAAGACTAACGAAGAATTGCTGAGTGGAAATCGAAACATTGGAATCATTCCTTGCTGTATGTCTCTCGTAGCGACTTACATGTCTGCTATCCTCGTACTCGGCTACTCTGGGGAAATCTACAACACAGGAACTCTCATTTTGGAATGCATCGTTGGAACTCTCATTTTCCTTCCTTTGGGCGGATGTCTCTTCTTACCCACTTTGTATCCTCTAAAGTTAACAAGTGCATACGAGGTTAGCAACTTTTTTCTTTAGTTAATGTTGTCAACAGATAATTTAGAATGCAGAAGTGTGTATTAATGTGCAATGAAATTTGACACATTTGATCTAACAACAGTATTTAGAGAGACGCTTCGATTCTCGAGGCGTGAGGCTAATTGCCACAGTCACATTCATCATTCAGATCATCTTATATATGGGAGTCGTCTTGTTTGCTCCAGCCGTTGCATTAAACGCTGTCGTAGATTTTCCAGTGTGGGCATCAATAATCTCAGTTGGAGGATGTGCAGCCATTTACACTTCAATAGTTGAGTTACATGATAATCCATGCAAGCAATTCAATATATGTATGAATGACTTTTAAGACATATTATGATGATGTAACAATTGAACATTAAATTCTTACGCAGGGAGGCTTGAAAGCTGGTGAGAAACTTGAGACTTGCGAGACAAGTGTAATTGTCGGTGTGCACGTGAAAGACTGCGTGGTTCCACAACTTTTTTGACAGTTCTTTGCACGTTATATGACTTGCTTGCTGAGTTCCATACACATAATAAACTCTCAGGCTAACTATTCATAAAAGTCGGAATGAAAATTATAATTATTGTGTACCAAGGTTAAGTTTAATGATTTTGTTTTAGTTGTCTGGACCGACGTTTTTCAAATATTAATGATGTTTTCCGGCATGATTGCAATTATAATCAAAGGTACCGTCAATTTGGGAGGACCAAGTAAAGTGTTAGAAATTGCCAATGCCCACGGGAGAATAGAGTTCCTCAAGTAAATTGATGACTGAAAATATGAACTAATAATCGCTCACATTATTTAATTCACAAAACTCTTGTTTCTTTCAGCTTTACAATAGACCCGTTTCTTAGACATTCAACGTTGAGTATATTTTTTGGGCAAGGTAAGTTGCACGAATTCGGATTTAATCTGATATCAGTATTAAATATCATGAAATCATGATACATGTAACATCTTGTCAGTAGCGAAGCCTCATGCTCAGAACTTTTAATAATCTTGTCGTACTATTCGTACTTAAACAAGAGATTCATTATTGGCTTTTGGTCAGGCAATAGCCACGCTCGGGAAAAAATAATTACGGTTGTCATTAAAAATCCAAACATACAACATTTTTGCACGGTTAAATAATAATAATGGCTTTTGTTGTGTGTTCGGAGTGTTTGGGCACCGTATCTCATATATAGTTGACCTTGATCTAGCTTTACAATTTTTACTAACAGAACTACAAACGTAACATTTTAATAATAATATTATTGTATAAATAGGAGCCATGTGGATGAGTGCGTATGGTTGCCACCAGTCAACTGTTCAGCGATACTGTAGCATGGAATCATTTCGGAAGGCATTTATGTAAGTGAAATGCCAATTAAGGATGAATCATTAATTGTTAAAGGAATGCAATGCACACGATTAATATTTTAATAGGACTTTACTACTCACGGCTCCCGTACTTGCTTTTACAATGAGTCTCGCTGGAATTACGGGACTGGTTGTGTTCTCAAACTACGCTGGGTGTGATCCGATTTCTCTTGGATTCATCTCGAGACATGATCAAATCACACCATTCTATGTTCTTGATCAATTGTCCTCTACTGTCGGAATTCTAGGTCTTTTCATTGCTTGTCTCTTTTCAGGTGCATTGAGGTAAGATCTCAAGATGAATCTAGTGAATGATGGTCTAGGTCTCCACAGACAGACATTATCATTCATCATCAATCTCCTTTTAATGCACCAAATGCCCCAAATTATATAAGTCTCTTATGCATGCTAGCACAATTTCCTCGGCTATAAACTCCTTGGCTGCTGTAACGTGGGTGGATTTCTGTTCCAAAATTAAATTTTTTCAAGGAATGACAGAAGAATCTCAAGGGCTTATTACAAAATTAATAGGTTGATTTTGACACTTTGTTCTGATTATTTTTTAATCCTTCTCTTGATTCTAATTGTAAAACTTTTCTTGAATAAGGTTTGATTTACGGAGGCATTGCAATCAGCATGGGATTTGTAGCGCAGAATTTAGGAGGAGTCCTCTCAGCTGCAATTATTGTCAACGGTGCTGTTGCAGGGCCATTACTTGGAGTTTTTATTCTTGGAATTTTAATACCCGTGGCTAACAAAAAGGTACAATCATTTCAAATATTTACGACAAAATAATGGTACAAATATGCACATTATGGCTTATTGTCCTCTTAGGGAGCGATGGCAGGAATGCTCACTGCACATTTTTTGACGTAAGAAATAATGTACATGATTGCACATCTTTTGGGTGTACCCAGAAACCTTCCTGGTTACTTGGTAGCATTTTGAGTTCGCTCTTTCTTGATACTTTTAGGTTTTGGATAAGCATTGGCGGACTATTAATGAACGTGAAGCCAAAAAGTCTACCCTTCAGTATTGACAATTGTTCTAATGAAACATTAAGCAAGGTTACTGATATGAACGGAGTATACGAAAGATTGAATGCAACTAACCACTACGAGTTAGAAGACATGTGAGTTTATAATCGTTAAAGTTAGAGATGAGCAATTAATAGTTTACTTAATAATTGATATCGATACTTGTGAATGTCTTCCTGTGCATATATAGACCGTGGCCCCAAAAGTTTTACACGATCTCATATGTTCTATACCCACTGGTTGGGGCAGTCATTACTGTAACTGTTGGGTCAATCGTCAGTCTCGTAACTGGTAAAAAACTGTTTGAATTGTAACATACTTGTTAATTAGAATGCAATATAAAAGGAAAAAAATTATTTTGCGTGTAAAGGTGCGTCGTCAATTACTGCAGAGAATGAGCAGTACATTCACCCACTGATAGTAAAAATCAATCGTATTCTTAAAAAACAGTCTAAAGGTGACATCCAACTTGGATTTTCACACCAAAAGATTAATTCTTGTAAGAAGAACGACAGTAAGCTTGATAGCCTCAGTAGCCCACAAATAATCGTTGGAAATGGAAATTCAGAGAAAAGTGTTGGTTACACTAACGCAGCCTTCGACACTAGCTGATACGTGAGACAAAGACATCCAATAAGTACCAATAGTTCAATATGAATATGAATACGCATTCCGTGACTTAAAATGTATTACCATGTTTGAAATATATTGCTTTATTCAATAAAATTGCTGTGTTGTTGTAATAAAAACATTTTTTGCTAGTGTTATTGACTCAACAGTGCCGTGCAGAAGGACACGAATGCAATTTGCAACACAGTCGATCAATTAGTATATACTGTTTAGCGCAGTTACACTCTATGCAATTATCTCTACAAGTTAGCAAATGTCTTCGAAAAAGAAATGTATCATGAGCTAATGATATAATTGATGCATAAAACTAACTTTTTAACTGACAATAAGTTATGCAGTCTGGTGGGGTTTAAAAAATTATGCAGTCCAGGTTTAAAATGTTTCAGCAAAAAAACTGTCAGAAAGACCATTGCGAATTTGTATTTATACTGCTATAAACTACCAATAATCTATTTCGAGAATATTTCTACGTTTGAAACTTATCGGAGTGGCCTAGTTGCATCTTTTCTAAAACGAAAAATACAAACTGAGAATCTGAGTGAATCTAAATTTAGAAAAATCCTTCGGTTTGTTTGACACATTTCACTCATCTCAGGTTAACTCAAGTTGGAATACAAACGAAGAAAAGTATCGTATTCCTTCCGGCTCCTCATCTATACCTGCATCATTCGGTTGAAAAGTATGACCTCTCTCCGCTTTCCGATGTCCAAGGACTGAGATTATTATGTTTCTATAGTATTTCCTTGTTTTCTCAAGACACACACGGTAACTTTATCATGGAACGAGTGTATGTACTTAATAATAATGGTATGCACACTACTCTGGGATTTTATATGACTAGCTGGGTTTCAAACGCCGCTCTGAAGTCGAACACAAAACGACCTGAAAACCCGACCAAGTATAACAAACAGAAGCGAAACAAGTCTTTTCTCTTCGATTGGCTATATTGGGAGCATTCCAAGAGTTAAATGCTCATCCTCTCTCGAACTTCGTTATATATAATTGTATTCGTTCTATCTCGGTTAACTGTTTGTTATCTTTAAATTCTACCCTACTGTCCAGAAATTTCTGAGTTAGGAAAGCTTTTCTATTCTCGCTGTTTCATCATCAATTCTCAGTTTTGTGCTTGATCGATTCGAATGTACAGCTAGTTCTCTAACAACGCAACACAGAGCTCAGTGCAACGTGAAAGTATAAACATTTTAGGAGCATAATACAAAGAAATGCTTGTAGTATTTTGAATATTTTCGTAAGTGTTCTGTTAGACACAAGGAATGGTTATCGTCTTCTTAGACTCCAAACCTTTAAACATTGACCTTAGTATGTTTGTAAACGCTAATAACTCACAAAACACGCTGAACAGCAAATTGATCTGACTTTGTCTCTTTACCATTGTCACAATAAATTGAATCAAGTAACATCACAAATTGCGTCAAATATAATCATCGTGTGGTACCGTAGTAGTAGATCAAGTTCTAAAAATATACACGAAACTTGTGTTGCAACTTGTGGCATAAGGCATAATAAATACAATAATACATAAGTGCGAATAAAAAACCGAGCCAATAAGTTGTGGTGTCTTTTGCATAGAATATCAGCATATCAAGTGACTTCAGTAGTGATCTCGAGACAATGAATTTTACACTACAGGGTTATTTTTAATACTGCGTAAAATGGTAATTATATGGAGTAAGACAAGATCGACGCACTCTGGAACAATATAAGACTTGCATGATACCGCAGTGAAAAGAATATCATTATGAATTTAGCAAAAGACGAATCGTTGTCATTGTCATTGTGTGTGCTCTGTGTTATCACTCGATAATATTTCAAATCGAAATTAGGAAGTTACATTTATACCTTTTGATTTAAAGTTAATTTCACCTAGCTCATCATTCGGCGATCTTCTATAACAAGAAAAATTGGTTATTGGCCGGAGCTAGTTGATTTGAAAAGTTTGTGATTTGATAGTGATATTCGTAGTGACTGATTATCACAATGGATGAATTAGTTGCAACGTTGCAGCATTTATCTGAAAATGCTGAATTGAATTCAGAGTGGCTAGCAGAATTCGTAAAAAAATGGTAAGTGTTATATATTGTAAACATTATGTTATTCTTACTGACAGTTGAGTGTATTTGTAAGTAAATTCTACGAAAAAAAAAGAAAAAAACAGTGGCAACGGGTATAACCAGGGATTGAAATTAATTTTAAAAAATAACAATGAGGTGTATTTATAACACTACTACGCTAATTTTACAGGCTACGCTAAGTTTTTATCAAGCGTAGACTAGAATCATATTGCTAAGAAATTAAATAATAATTAACCTACACTTAAATCTACTATGAGGGGAAATCTCAAGTCACCGTGAATTAATTACTAATGCAGGATACTAGTCAATGCCTACAATTTTTGGTATTTACAAAGAACTTGTAAATATCTGTTTAACGGGCGACAAATAATTTTAGTTGCTGGTAACAGTAGCACCATTTCAAAAGCATTAATTTTCACGGTTTAAATTGGGAACCACTCCTGGCAATCATTTGCTAGTTTTGTTTGTGCCATCAAAAAGTAGTTTGAAGTGTTTAACTGTTCACGAGAAAATGATTTCATCAAATATAAACATGCGTGCACAATCAGAGAGATCGTTCTATCGCTTGTGGGATTTTTAATTCCTAAACACTGGAAAATTGTGTAAAGCTGAATATTTGGAAAACCTATCCAGACTAGACATATCATTGATCTGATAAAATTAACGATTCGAAATTCTCTACAAAAAACATTCACGCAGTCATGCAAGAATTCAATTCAGATATGTGTACGTTAATTGAGTTATCTGTGTTCTTTACAAATCTCCATCAATAAAATATCACCTTACATTTGAATAAGCTGATGATAGTTGGAAAGCTTCCGTACATACGGTGTAATTTATTTAAATCTTGCGAATTGAAACACGCTTATTTTGTTTCAATTAGCATAATATTCAGTTAAACTAAGAATGTAAACTTAATTATAATGAGCCTATATACGCGTACACTGTTAGTCTCACGGACTTATGAGGAAGGTGTAGAATTGAAAACTGTAGAATACCAACATAAAACATAAATAGTAAATCAGCAAGAACTTTGTATTACTTTCTTGTAAGTGCATTAACATTAGGATTAATCCATGTCGCCGAAATTTGCTCGACCTCAGTAAAAGTTTCCGTTAGTGTAGTCAGTCTCAGTGCAGTTGCTAACTTTAAACGGTTTCTCCGTAGACAAAACCTTCTCTCTGGTGGTTTGGTTATTGACTGACTAGTGATCTCTCAGAATGAACTGTGTATTCTATATTTAGCTCTCGTAAATGCAAAATTTAAGACTTGCTATACTCGTTACACATGATAAGTCAATGTATTTGCAACGCATCTGAACATTGTATTTCGGTTTTTATGTTCTATAGGGAAACTATACATAAGCAAGTCAACCAGGAAGAATATTTTTCTCACGCGACGTAGACAAACTAATAGACAAATGAACTTTTCTATGACTTCCAAACAAGATGTAGCGTTTTTGAATAAAAAAGAGTTTAAAAAATGTTGGCAATGCTGTGCGTTGTTTCTCTTTGAATTGATTAGTTGTAAGTAGGAAGTTGCCGGAAGATGGATAGCAAGGTGCATGTTCGAGATATGACTATATACTCACCACAACTCGCTCCTCCGAGTTTTTAAGTCTGCAACTCTTATCAAGTTCTAAAAGTCTTTCTCGACTAAACTTCTATAGCGTGTCTTCGCACTTCCGATCCTGACAATTTTATTTTGCGAGCAAACACACACATACACACTCTTAAATATGCTTATCAACCAATGAATTCATATTCCTATGCACTTGCAAATAAAGTCTATAAGACAGGAGACATCTCAAGCTGTTCCATTTCATTAAGCAATATTCTGTGGAACTATTCACATACACAGTTTGAGACGTTAGGCTTTTGATTCTCTGTGGGTGTCATTTTTACCAAATTATAATATCATCATAATTCCTCAGTCTCCAGTTCTAAAGTCAAACGCGCTGTTAGTTTAGACTGTTCCCAGAATCTGTTCTTTTGTAGCTGGTAGTATTAATTAGTTGTTTCCAGTTTCGATTTTTGTTGGATCTGAAACAAGTTGGCTAGAAACCTAAGCCACAATTTGAGTGACATTGATTGTACGATTAGAATAGTTTATAATTATCGTTAAACTTGATCGGTGATTTGCTATTTGATCTGACCTTCAATTCCGCTACTTCACAGAGAGAGAATAAAGGGAACCTCAACGATAACTAGTTTATCCTAGTCAAAATTTGAGAACTTGCTGTGATCTCTTTGTGTTTCTTGTTACAATGATATTGGGTTGAATTTATGTTCTCCATTTACATGTCACGGGGACTGATAATGAGTTTTATACTATTGTGTAGGAATCATTGCCACAATTTAATTTGAGCTAAAAAGTTTTTTAAAAAATTATCTCCCTCTGATCATCCGTTCTTCATTCATTGCATAATAAAGTGCTTCGTGTATGAGACAGCGAAATTAATGTGTAGTTCCGTTTCAGTCAAGGAATTTTCAACTGTTGACTTACAGAAAGACACACTGCTGACTGCTGGTGTAGTAAATAAGACTGGATTTCTATGCAAAGCATTTAAAGTTGTTTATCTAAATGTAGCACAATGCATCTGACAAAGTTTCAATGTTCCGTGATGTCTCGTTTGTTTATGTGCTGAGATGACTCGAAAGGGAATTCTAAAATCGGGGCCAAAATTTTACTCAGAAGTAGATTAATTGTGAACACATTTTGTTTGAAATTCTGGTACAAGCAGCAGTGCAATACACGTCTTCTCACTTGAGCAAGTACCTTAATAAGATGTTTGGATTCTTATTTAAAAAGAACAAAAACCCTGAGTCAAAAGGACAATCTAGAAAATCGTCGAAAGACCTTCTGAATGTTCCTAATGAGAATGAGAACAATGGCTCACCAAGCCCCATCGTTCCCCTTACCTTTCAACGCTCCTTAAATTCGGTGTCACTGTCAAGCGACTCGTTGTCACAGTCGACAACTGACAGTGGAAAAGATTCCTCTGGAGTAGAGTCGTTTGATAGGTCGTCCACTGCAAGTCTCAATATTCACCGTACATTCCCACAAGACTCAACTCTGAATATTCGGCATAATAGAAGTCTTGCTGATCTAACGGAGGACATTCAATTCATCGACGAAATTCCACCTGAACCTACAATTGAGTTCCAGGTCTCAGAAGTTGGTACACGTGAGAGTGAGAATGCTGTTGAAGATAACAAGTGGGTTAACAGTTGAAACTTAAAATAAAAGTGTAGTTGTAAAAGCTACCGCAACTAGTGTAGATACCATAACTAGTTGAAGTTAGTAGTATCAACAAAATTAGGAAATGTGGGGCATATGCTTTCCAGTTTCTGTCGAAAATCAGGGTTGATTGTGTTTTTAATCACTGTGATGTAAAAAAGTGTGATTAATGTGATTTAATGGTTTTAAACACCCACCAGCCCGCTGTGATGTGTGATTTATAATGTTAAATAATTAATCACACTTTTTAATCACAGTGTGATTAATCACACTGTGATGTGATTGGGGGGTGTGATGTGTGATTAAATCAACTCTGTCGAAAATTCATATTAGTCTGTCTTTCCTGTTAGTTCATCAATGCATCTTTGATGATTATCATATTCTATTCTTAGCCACAGTCTGAACTTCGATAATTGCAACTTAAAAACTCAAGGCCAATATGAATCATGTGTTCTATTTTAAAGTGGAGTCACTATTTACTTTAAACTTTTCAGGAGACAGTTAAACGATGCAGAGAGGAAGGCGTTGGTCCAACTGGAAGAAATAAGGTCGAAGCTGATCTCTAAAGAAACAGAACTAAGCCTTCTACAGGCGGACATCAACATGCTTGCCGTTGACAGAGATAATAAAGTTGCAGAAATCGATGGTAAGAGGATTTCAGCTTTCCTGAATTTAGTTTTTCAGTGATTAAGAATCTGATTAAAAGCGACGACTTAAGTTTGTGTGATAAGTTCTTTCAATAATATTCCACTTGAAGGTATTACAGCTCAACTGAACCACATCAAAGAGGAAAATATAATTCTTCATCAAAGAATACAAAGCCTGGATTCTTCGTTAGAAGATTTGAGACTTAAGAATCATGAACTGACAGATGAAATTCTGAAAAAGACAGGTAATGATCATCTTTTCATTTATTCTGTTCCCTGTTTCCCTGGTTTGTGTAGATTTTGTAGTGTAAATATATTGTTTTAAACTCAAACAAAAATGGATTCTATTGAAGAATCAAAAATTTTATTGAAAATTTTATAGACTTTTGCGACTGAATGGAAACGATTAGTTTGATTTTATTATACTTGTCTCCTCAGTGGGAGGAAAAGTTTTTTCAGAGCCCCAAGGCTACTTGCTTAATATTCTCAATAACAAGTCACAGAAAATTTACTAAAGCTTAAGTTGATGGGTAGAACTTTATTTGCAGTGACTTGACATGTATACGAATCTAAGCGTGGGCGATAATGCGACATGATGACAAGTTTCTCTCTTGATTAGCATAAGTACATAAGATTTTTACGGTTTTATCACAAACAGAGCAATTGAGATGTCTCGAGGAAACCAATTCAAGAAAAAACAACCATGTAACATTCGAAGATGTGACTCTTAAAGTAAAAGACTTGCAGCAAAAAATTGAAGATCTAGAATCCGAGAAAAATAAGCTGCTGAAACAACGAGAGTCTCTGGAAAAGGACAAGGACAGTCAAATTAAGGCCTTGCAGGACGCTCTGGACGACGCCCTTGAGTCTAAAATCAAATTGCAAACAAAGTATGAAAAGGAGCTGAGGGAACTTCAAGATTCCAACTCTAATCTAGTCGATGACTTTGAATGGAAGTTAAGACAAATTGAATCCACGTGCAGGAAAAAGCTACAGGACAAAGATCGACAGGTTAGCATAAGTGCAGCATAGCCAAAGCGCACAAAATTAGTTTTTAAAGATGACAAACATTATGGTTGTTCGATTTCGAACGACTGAGCGCAGCTGAGAATATATTAAGTGCACATTAGCTATACACCTATATATATAGTTAGAATCGGTAACGTCACAACTAGTAAGCAGAAGCAGTACATTTCAAGGCGAGAATCATACATCAAATTCTCTGAAAACTAAAACTGTGTGTAGGAATCTTTTAAAACTGGCAAATATCCACGGGAAAGATTTAATTACGAGATAAAGACTTTAAAGAACTTAAAGATGAAATCACCATATTATTATTTGTTAACACTTCTTACTGCTCATCAGCTCGTAGCTTATTGCAAGATCAAATGAACACAATAATCTACAATGTAAGATTTATATGCACAGAAATTTTTTGTGATTTACTAACAACCATTATTGACACGCGAAGGTGCGAGTAATCAATCAATATGGTTAACAGTGATTACTTGTGTGTATATCTTCATAATAATTTGTACCACACGACTGCACACTGAAAGCTACATACTCATATAAGTGATGCATTACTTCGTCTGACAAAAAGATCTTTTATTCTGGTTTCACGTCATTTGCGTCTCCTCATATGATGACTTTATATTAAGTTGAGACTACGCCAAATGAACTGATGCCAGAAAATCGACTGATCCTTTTGTTGCGTCAATGGATGCGTGAATTTTAATTTTTGCATGTTCTACAATACGCACTTCATTGATGTAGAGATAGCAGAGAAGAGACGAAATCAATTTACGATAGCATAATTAAAACTAAATGGCTTGGATAAAGGCAGAAGCAGAATGGAAAACAGAAGGAATGCTTTTAGGATTTGGGATAGTGGGGAAATACTCATGAGGCAAAATGAGACTGGAGATGATACTTATTCCTTCATTATTGCAGATTGAAGAGAGAATAAAAGAAGTAAAACAGTCTTCGTCAGTGGATTTGAGTGCAGAGAGGCAGCAACTTGATGAGGAGAGAAGAGCTGTAAAAGAACAATTACGTCAGGTTGGTTCAGCCCATTTTACATCCTCAAAAATAAGTCGTAAACTGTTGAACCAAAGCCGCAGTTGTTTATTCATTTCCTGTTTGTCATTCCGAGCTTTTATTGCAATTCGTCTTTGGTTTTTTGCCCACCTTTAGCTGGCCAAAGTTGAGAATTCGAAAGTTTAAACTGATCACTCTATGTGATTAAGTTCTCACACTTAAATCTTTTAGTGGGAGTAAGAATGCAACAATGTTCACTTTCAGGTCGCTCATTTGAAATCACATGAAGCGGAAGTGACGCAACTTCGAGGAGTGACAGATGAGCAACAGAAGTCATTGCGAGCTGCATCCAGACAGCTAGAGAGCTTGAAGCTGAACGAACGACTTATGCAAGATGAAATCCAAAATCTCAAAACACTTCTGGAAAAAGAAAAGTCTCACATGCAGGTGGTACAGAACTCGGCTCAAAGAAGGTATGACTTGTTCGAAGAATCCACCAAGAGCAAGATCGAGAGGCAGAAAAATGACCTGAATGCCAAGGTTTATTTTACTATTTAATGCAGCTCTATCTAACTTTAGTATCGCTTAATACTTGTCATTTGTTTCATTCAAGTGGGAAGATAAATTAAAAGATGAGGTAGAACGAATTAAACGAGATTTGGTCCGCTTGCACTCCGAGGAAAAACGACTGGCTATTGAGTCCATGAAAACTGAGAAGGAGAAAGAACTGTCTTCAGCTAAAGAAAAGTGGGAACGTGATAAACAAGACCTTGCCAAAGAGGTATCGCATGATTGCTTGTTATAATTATTATGTACATTCAAGCTAATCAATGCGTACATTCATTTCAAAGGTATCCAAATTGAAAGAGGAAATCACTGCGAAAGAGACATCTTTCCAGAAGGAAATATCCAAAGCCACTACAATCGTTGACAGAGAGAACTGGGAACTGAGACGGAAAATGGAAAAGATGAGTAATGAATGTATGGAGGAACTAGATCGTATGAAAGAATCTCATTCAGAAGAAATGGGTACGTTTAATATGTGCAAATTTTAAATCCATTTCAAATTACACATCAAAGCGTTAGATTGCCTAAAACATGTAAAGTACCTTGATAGAACTGCTGAGGATAAGATATGACCAGGCTGTAGTTCAGATTGATAAACTTCGCCAACGAGTAGAAGAATTCGAGAAGACAAATCGTTCATCCGACTCTGTTGAGACAACTGAAAAAGACTCTGGATTCGCTGCTGGTGGAAGTTCGCAGTCGATATTGGATCACACAAATAATGTAATGCATTGAGTGCTTAATCCAAATAGCTTAATAGAAGAGTTCTAGAGAGCGCAGATTTTTATTTCAGGATCAGGATGAGTTAGAAGAAGAATGCAGTTCTGAGGAGGAAGAAGAGTCAGAGGAGGAAAGTGAAGAGGCTGAAGAAAGTGAAGAAGAAAAGGCAGAAAAAGATGATGACAGCAAACGAACTGCTGATGAAGACAAATCTAACGTATCAATTGATTGTTTGAGAGAAGAAGTAGCAAATTTGCAGGATTCCATTGAGACTTTAACTCTCAGCTTAGTTCAGAATGAAGGAGGAGGAGATGAGACAGAGAATGACTCTAAAGTGTCTTCTAAAGACACTCCAGCACTTGTCTCCAACTCTGCAGCAACCGAAGAGCCGAGTGAGTCTGAAGTGGACAATTCACCTTCTGTCTCAATGAAATCTGCAGAATCTTCTGTTGTCTCTAGTGACACTGATGAATCCGAGTAAGTTGGCTTTGGAATCTACGAAACAATTCATACACAAAGTTTATTTTAACTATTTAATAATAAATATTACCCGAGCATTTATATATAAACAAACTATATATCATTTTTCATCGACGAATTCTTCTCCTTCGCTGTGTGTTTTACCTGAACTTAAACTGGCAAATAAAGACTTTATCTTTAGAGTAGAAACGCAAAAAATAAATTCATCGTGAGGCAAGATGAAACGAGCAATATATGTGCGGACATCAATATCAACTGGACATATAATAAAAATATCCTGACTGCATATAATCTAAAATCGTGCACTACATACACAAATAAAAATTATAACTCACCACTAATACTACTTTTCACCTTTGCCTTCTCAACTCTTTTTGAAGTTTTTGAAAAGCATGTAACAAATATTTTACTGATAGTCAGTATACGACATGGTAGGACTGTTTTAATTTTTTTTCGTAAAACTCATGATCATTTCATTTGATCAAGCCATTCATTTATCCCAATTTTGCCAATAACTTGCTCCAGCAGGCTAAAGCTACTATTAATAATGGGATATTTTAACATGGCAGAATAATTATGCTTTGTAACGAATATACTTCTAAGCATTCTTGCATAACTAAACAATAAGCAAAACATCCAGACTTTTGAAAACAATATAAGCTCTAATTCCATGTTACTATATATATATACACAGCTTCCTACATATCTCTCTATTTTGTTTCTTTACAGCTTGTCACCTTTTTTATTGATAGGTGTGGTTCCGTTCCTCTCATACATGTTTTTCCAATCAATCCTCGTCGTATTCTGGACTTATTTCGTTCTTTTCGCTTACCGGCTTTCTCGAGTAAGTCCAACAAACAAAAAAGAATGAAGTAATATGTATGAGCAAAATCCGCTGCTGCTGACGGGGCAAAACACTGAATTCAGTTGCTTCAGGAGTATTCTACTGTGAAAGTATGTGCTTTTTGCTGTTTCATATAATTATATGTTGCTCGATTTCAATCTTGTCTCTTTCATTTTTATAAATCTATCAGCTTGTTAGGAAAGGAATAATGAAAAGAGATTTTTTCCTTCTGATCATTACCGGAAGAGAAAATAATATGAGCTTACTAAATTACAAGTTTTCATTGAAAATGCTTGTAATTACAGAGCTTGACAAATTATACAAAGAGTAAACATCGCAAATTGAAACTCATTCTTACTTAAAGTTTCGAAGGATGAAATTGACATATTTTATAAAGGTTTTCTATTTTCCTGTCTTTCTATTTGTCAGTTTTGAGCTAAAAATAATCTGTCAATTTCAGGATAAAAAGGATTCTTATTCATCTTTGAACAAAACGAAGTATAATAGTCAAAAGATGAAGCTGATGAGATGACGCACTTGCTTGGTTGAAATTAAAGGGAAGAAATAAGACTCGCGTCTTCCTTTGCTGGAAATATCAATGCCAAACTAATAAGCTTGCTTTTATAGATTAATTCTGTTAGAGATATTGTGACGATATCTTTTGTGTATACATGTATTTGATTGAAATTAAGATAAATTCCAATTAAATGCGATATTGTGTGGTTCTGTCAAAGTTTGTGATACAATAAAAGTTGTTATGTTGTATGTAAGCACTATCTATACACTACACACACATAGATGTGAGCAATCGTGTTTATAAATGACTTGTAGAATCTGTCGTCTGTCGACTGTTTCAAGCTGATTAAAAATAGTTGTATATACGTACGCGTTTCATGTTGTTTCAGTATGTAGATTTTAATACAATGTATGTAAGTTGTTTGCTTTAAATTTCACGGTGGCACTTACGTGGTATCGTTTTTCACTGTGACGGAGTAGTGTTAAAGCGAGAATAGTTGTGAGAGAGAAAGTCATGCTATGCAAAAATTCGTATCTCTGCATTGCAGAAATATTTTATCAGTGGTTCGTTAGAAGGAAATATGATCCAAGTATACAATAATAATTATGTCTTTCTTACTATCATTAGAAATACACTAACAAGCAAGAAGAATGAAGTTAAGAATGAATAGCCATTCTATTTGGTTCGTTGTGGGAAAGCGATTCTTCGATTTACGACTTTTAGTAAAACTACAAAACTTTAACATGCATTCACATCAATATTACATCAACAAGACTTTGGACATCATGAGAATTAATTCAATGTTTTACTGCCTACAAGTGCACACATCCTTAAAAAATGACTTTGGTGTAAATATTCTACGCATTGAAGAATTAAATATTGTCTTTTAAACATATATATAGTGACTTGCATTATGTTCTAATTTTCTGGGAAGTCTGGAATATTCTTTATCGGGATGAAAGAAATTACTTCTAGTTTAAAAAGTTGGAGACAGAAATATGAGGGACTAAGTGTATAGTTTCATTCTGTAGGTCACGATCTGTCTCTTAAGCTTTTGCTCATACGAGGCAAACACCGATCGTAAAAGTACCTCGACCATCTCGTGATAGTTATAAAGTTGTGATCTATAACAATCTACATCGAATGAGTAAAGGCACCAGAAGAGTTTGCAACCAAATTTCATATTTTATTGATTGTTTTGTTCTCAGAAAGAAATGCAATGCCATCTCACTCATTGCATCAGCTTTGTCTCTTTGCATGACCTTAATATTCAATGTTGAATGGCCAATATTTGTGGTGCTTCACCCACTCCAATGCACAGTTTCGACCGTTGCAATCAAAAGTAGCTAAGTACTCCATGTCGTCTTTGGACAGTTCGAAATCGAACAAGCTCATGTTTTCAATCATTCGGTGTTGGCTCACAGACTTTGGAATCACTATGAGTCCTCGTTGGACCTAATCCACAAGGTAACGTTTAGTGGACCATGCATAATATTATATTACTATAAACTGTGAATTCATTTTATGCATGTTATACATTCCATCGGAGAACAAGTTGAGCAGGACTCTTATTGTACTTTTTGGCTAGGTCTACTAACTTCTTGTCATCGAGTAATTTGGGATCATCTGGTTTAGCCCATGGGCGATCTGGGGATCCCAAAGGACTGTAAGCAGTCACTGCAATGTTCTTTGACTTGCAAAACTCAATAAGCTTCGTTTGGTTCAGATATGGGTGACACTCGACCTTGTATTCATTTACAACATTGAAATGAATTAAACCAAAATTACTTAAGAATCTTCATATTGTCTTACCTGATTCATCGCAGGCTTGATGGTACAGTTAGCTAGAATGCGACTAATTTGCTCGCTGTTGAAGTTAGACACTCCAATTGATTTTGTGAGTCCAAGTTTCACACATTCCTCCATAGCTTTCCAGGTGTCCAAGTAATCAACTTCACTGAAGATGAATTGACCGTTATCGTCTTTTGGAAAGAGCTCCCTGTCCTCAATGTATGCCATCGGCCAATGGATCAAGTACATGTCCAAGTAGTCCAAACCCAAGTCACTGAGAGTTTTCTTAATCCCTTGCATTACGGTGTCAGGTCGATGAAATGTATTCCATAACTTAGATAGGAAAACTGATCGGTAAAGCTCATAAGTCCATGCATGATAACATATTTTCTCTAATTGATATATAGTACGTGCCTTGCTGGTTATAAACAAGTCATCTCGCTTCACAACGCCTTCCTTGATCTTGGTAGCAATTCCTTCTCCGACTTCAGTTTCATTTCCGTAGGCCAAGGCTCCGTCAATATGTCTGTAGCCAGCATCAATCGCATCTTTCACTGCTTGGCACACTTCTCCTGGCTTGGACTGTGTTTGGAAAATACATCTTATGATATCATATTGAAATTAAGCGTGTCATGTAGCATATGGTCTCATATTTCCAACTCATACTGGCCTCTGCATGCATGCCCTATTCTACGTATTATACCACTGTCGGAATTTCAAACAGTTCTTCATAACATTATGACACCAATCTATGTTTTATTTCCAAGAAATACAATGAATGCAAGCACATCGACTATACGCGCACATGTACCTATATATTACGTGTGAGTTAATTAAATAATTATTATTAATGCGAGCTTCTATATATTTATATAAGCCAAGGCTGTCAAGAACGGTATGCACAATATGTGTATTAAATAAATACCAACGCTGGCACTATTGTAGTTGAAATAAAATTGATGAACTTTTTGAACCTATTGCAACGGAAATAATTTAGCTAATCGATTCCACTGTAATTTAAGTCATTCACCTTAGCAAGAAAAATATGAGCATAGTCTAATGAAGTATAAAGACAGTCGAGCAAAGTGTTGTTAATTGAATAAAATATAATTGCAGATTCTTATTAACCGATGTTATTTTAATTTTTGATTCCGGGTTCAAAATTTTATACACATATATAAAGAATGTCGCATTGTCAATCGGCTAGTAGTAGTTCGAAGGATTCCTATTCAGCAATTAGTAACAGGGGCACATCACTGCAATTAAAAATTCAATTAAGCTCAGTTCAGATCGACTTTCCATATTGTACCCATTTTGCGGTATCTCAACTCTCCTCAAGTTCTATGCATCACGAGTAATCACAGGTAACACCCATATTATTCAATGCTTTTCTAGTTATGCTTGCTTAGACTACAAGAATGCTTTGTTTCGCACTTTCATTCCGCACTTTAACTTTCATCTCGCATATGATAACCATCCTCAGATTCACTACATATTTGCATATGTTTCCTTCAGAAGTCTACAAATGAATGGGTTTTAAAAGATTTTTTATTTTCTGATTGAATGCCCAAGCATAATCGTAATTTGTTGTTTCCAAGTTAGCGCATATCTTCTCAGTAAAAACTTATTCCATGAGAGAATTCAGAGCAGGTTCATTTTACCGGTCTTGACACCAGCCTCACAATAATGAGTAGCAGCAGCAACCAGGATTAATTTATCATTGGTATTGAACAAGGTAGACGATTATCACAATGCCAATCTGCTCACGTGAAATCCTTCAGCAGATGTGTAAATGAAATGTATGTGATGGTGTCGATGGTGATGACCAGACGACAACTTATCTTCAACTCCTTGAGTGGTTTGTATCTTTGTGTAGTATGACCATACACTCATTTACATTATTACTTTGCGTACTCATATACTGAGGTAGATTTGGTAACTTTTTACTTTTGGTACGTATAAATTAAATCCTACTCATCATCCGACGAGCTATGGAAAATTTTGGAGAAATAAAGTATATCTGTATAGCCATATGTGAATGCTCGTCTGGATATGGTAGGAAATTTTTATCCGCCGAATAACAAGTTTTAAAATTACAAGTAAAAATTATTTCTTAAAAAGTAAATGTATTTGAGGACTGACCTTCCAAGTTCCCAATCCAACTATTGGTATTTCATAGCCATTGTTGAGTTTGACAGAAGGTACCTTCACTCCCATTATATTCGAATTAACAATGGTTATTGATACTATAGAGAGACTTCTAAATGCTATGATGATCTTGTAGAACGTCGAACACAAGATAATTCCAATACGAACAACTTGCTGGCCGAGTGGTCAAGCGAATTAATTAGAATCCTCGTTTAAAACTCACTCATATATAAATGTTCGCTTACTTATCAACCCTCTCGCAGTCGTTATCTCAGTCGTCTCTTCGTATCTGTGACATCACAAGTGGTGTTTGTCAAAACAGATCCATGCGATGTATAATAATGTATATGCATATGTGTGTACAGCCTATTAAAGAATGATTCATAAGCAGTCATATGTTAATAAGCAAATATACTTGATTACGAGAGTTGTATGAAAGTATGAAGACCACAATGAGGTGAGTATTATAGAAATGCATGAAACATGAAAGTATAGTATATTATAGATTTTGCTACGCTAATATCTCTCTCCAGACAGGGATGAAGTTTCATTTACTCTACTCGCCGTAGTAAATTCGACCTTCGAACAAAATAAATTTATTGTAAGATACTTAAGATAGATCCTCATAAAATATTATTCACATGAAATGTATTATATTGCATTATGCGACTTAATCCGCTTGCCTATATAGTCTCCAGCACTAACTGTTGTTATAATTGCAACAAGAACACACTTGATATCTCTAAAAGACACCGTGTGTGTGTGTTTATAACAACATTTGAGACATTTGGGTTAGTGTATGCAAGTAGATAATATAATTTTTGTACTTGGCTTGAAAACATGCAATTCGTAAATACAAAAATACATTTGGCTACCTTTATCATTTTTAGTGTTGTCTATTTTACTATGTCTAATTGATAGGTATGTGATTTCAGCAAAGTGCGATGGAGCCGAATGTATGAACAGTATAAATACGCCGAACGTGATTTTAGGTGCATAGTTTTTAGTTCAAAGAGCAACTAACTAAAACACTAAATGACATGGCATGACAAATAAAATTCACATAAGAATTCACAAGACATGAGAACATTCTTTATGGATGAGTGTTTGTTATTCTACCCAAAGAGCCAAACAAAAAGTGTTTGTGCAACTTTTAATGATTTCTCGTTGTTCGTTCCTGAGAAGATTTGTATTTAATCTTAAACGCTAATTACAACGTACGTGTTATTAAATGGCTCCCAAAGTAGGAATAGCAGTCTTGTATATTGCTGAAAACTAAATCAAGCAGCAGAAGCCGTTGTCATCATTGATATGATAATCGCAATTGAACGCTACATAAATTTGGTGGCTGTACAATTTAAATTTTAGAATTATCTGGTTACATCTTTTAGCCTAAGTATGGAACCAACAATATGTTTAAATTATAATACAGAGGTAAATGAACGTCAGCGTCACAGTTTGAATGACCCATTATGTGCCAAGTTGGATGTTATAAAATGATGTGGAGTTCTGGGAGTTGTTTTTTCTATTATTCTATGAATCACCTATTGAATAAACAAAATGGACGTAATTAAATTAGTTAATTAAAGCGAATTGATAATTCTAGGAATAGAGAGTATAATGGACGACCTAGTATGCATATGTATTACAATTAGAATCAGTAGAGAAATAATCTATTTTTGACGACGCTATCACACCTGCTTATTTTTCAGTGGTTGTCTCGGCAGGTACAGAGACTCCTTATTATTACAAGGTCAAATCTTGTACATCGTTTACATGCATGATTATGATAGCAACACCAACTCAAGTGATATCATGAGTAGAAGAGACTATTCATCTTCTAATCTTAGCTGCTCCTTGTCACCTTCATGTGTATTCCATGTCCTTACAAAACTTAATAGCTATAATGCAGGTGGACTGCATACAAAGTTGTTGAAGTACAGAATCCATGGTTTTGCAAGAAGCATCACAAAGTATAGGATTACATAACATCGTCACCAAATGCCTTGCTGCAAGTCAGAGCTGTATCTTAAGCTCACTTAAGAAAGGAAGTGAGGAGATAGCATAATCGTAAGTTGTAAATGTCTATTTGAAAGCTGCTTCTGACATAAAAATATTATAATGAAGGGGACGCCGGATATGAAATGCAGAGGACGGGAATCTGCAGAAAATGAAAATACAGTAAAAGCAAATGATATTATGTGTTAATAAAATCAATAGGCTAGATATGAGAGCCATGCGCGGATTGTAGTGTACAAGTCTTGTTTCAACATTTTGCCGTGTAAGTCGGAATATTATGCGGGTTTCCTAGCCTGGATCTCTTCTTGAGATATATATATTTTAGTATATACGACCAACACTCGTTCTATATTGCTATTTACTTTAAGACTTCTCTCGGATTTACATGGGACACGGAGAGTTGCAACTATCTTCTTCTTCTTCTTCTACTACTACTACACTGCTATTCATCTTCACAGATCATCTCTGATTTTTTCAAATCTTCACACACAAAAACGCATTCACACACAGAGAGAGAGAGAAACACAGAAAGTCTACACTGTGTGTTATATATCTCGATCAAAGATATACATCCACTATACATGTATACATTGATAAAATGCCAATATGCATGTGGTTAGTTTTGTATAGTGAACCTCTCACTTAAAAAGCATCCCTGACTGTGGTCACCTAAAATCATCATACACTCTCATTACTCATACAACAAGTTGAGGAAGGCATAAAACCGGACGAAGAAAACTTATTCCGTGTTGAAGTATTCCAAAATATATAGCAGCTTATTGAGTATTCACATCACATGGAAAACAGCAGGCAAAATGTTTAGGTTGTCTCTATTACTACCGCAGTGAGTTTTGCTGCTACTGTGTGTCTCTTCTTCTGCTACTATTCCTACTACACAATTGAACATAGTAAATTCCAAAGTGTTGCAACAGAGAAAAACTATAATAAAAGCTAGAGAGTTCTTTACTAGCAAAATCAACATACACACACATTATCATTCAAAGTTGCAGTCATTCTCCAACAGAGTCCGAAATAAATTTGCAATACTCATTAAATAAAACTGTCGTAGCACCGATTTATATGATGACTGAAGGAGAAAGATAAGATTCTGCTCACTGTTATCCAATCATACCGAAAGTAATCAGTCATTTCATCACAGCCAGCATAATATACATATATATATATTTATATGGAGCATAATATATTTATTCTGCTTGTTTCCACCTAATCCTACCTAAAATTGTTGATATAAGGTTTCCACTCTGTGGAGGAGCGAAGGTGAAAACACACACGTTCCTCAGTGACTGACTATAATATATTCCCATTGTACGATATCCTCCAAATTGGAATAATTGTGATTTTCTTCTTGTAACATTTTATCAATTTATACAAAGTCTACGAGCTGCTAATATACTTAACAACATACGCTAATGAATCATCATTCATCGTTACAAGTCAAAAACTACCGAGTAAGCACTGATTTGCAGTTTGCACATTTCACACAAGCTAATTTCAATTATTAGAATGTGTGAGGAGAGTTATAAATGAACTAACTAAAAGAGTGAGTGAGCATAAGAAGAAATAAAGTTAAGGAGGAGGAACTGATACACAAGTGCATATTGTTAGTAGTAGTAAATTCGGTGATCTACTGACTTACAGAGTCTACTAGCCTACTAACTACTAGGAGCGTGTGTGATCACTTATGATGATGTGTTCCAGCAGACGTATGTAAACTATTAACATACAAGTTATCATCCAAGTCATGCGTTATTTATATATTGCTTGCAGAGAATAGCATAGCATCATATATATATACAAATATAGTGATTGCATTCTTTTAGCAATATTTATTATTATCACACTACTTACTGTAATACTAAAAAGCCAGTGCCAGTGGCATATTAATCCACATATACATTGCAGTTTCTTCGCAACATCTTCCTCAGATTGTAAAGTGTGCGGGTCGGAGTGAGACGACTGGAACTTGACAGAGTTTCAGTTAAGCAATCACAGGAATCGTGTGTTATAGATTAAGTGAGTGTTCGGAAGAATAATTTTGAGTAGCTGCATTCAAATCAGTTCAAATTTAAGGTGTTTGAAGTCCAGAGCAGCCGGTTTCATCCGGCTGCCGTATTCTTAGCCTAAATGTCAAATTTAAGAACTACAATCAGTAATTGTAATATCTCAGACTGGTATACGTTTTTATCCTGACATCAACTTTAATCGACTTCCTCGGACTTCGCAGTGGTCTTAATTCAATCTACTTCATATAGTGCATTCTTTATTTTTTTTTGCCCACTCGATGTAATAAGCAGCAGCGTTCACCAATCATCCTATATAACCAGAATTCGCAGTAATAATTTATTCTAAATTGATCCTCTGGGTTGCTGTAATAAGTCGTCATTTCCTACTGGAACAGGAGAAAGTAAAAGGAAACACAACTTTTAATTCACCAAAAAAGGAAACACTTATTCATGCATTGATATTGAAAGAATTTAAGAGTTAACGTAATACTTACGCGGCGGATGTGTTCTAATTTATTATACGTAATTATTTAGTGAGTGAGTTTGATTTTCAATGATATCACGCATAATAAATTAGAGAAGTGCACAATTCTTACGTGAATCATGTTGATGAGGATATTTGAAATTTTAAGTGTTTGTGTTGTAACCTGATCACGAAATACATAAAGTTCGCTAAAAGACCACTTCTTTTTGAACATCATTGGACAGGTCAGTTATTTTACATGAAATAATAATCTATGCAGCTTGCGGCAAATAGCAAATACCTAGGATTTCTTTATTCCTAAGTGGCAAGCTTGGGTATTGATGAGAAGGTTTTTGCATCAAGTGACGAGTTTATCTGATCCGATTATAAATGACAATGTTACATGATGCTCTTTTAGGATAAACGGAGGCCTCTCTCTCATGAAAAAAACTATTCCCTGAACATAATCAATTGACAAGTGTTATATAATTTGACGACAAAGTTTCTGACCGCCTTAGCATCGCACCGCAGTATAAAAGTACCAAAACATCTCAGCGTGTAATTGTATGATGGGACATAAGACGTTGGAGTGGAAATATTTGTGGTGTTTATGGATGATTTGTGTTGCAAGTGTACAAGGCCGATCAATTGACCAAAATCCAGTAAATTCAGATTTGCCATCGGTTGTAAAATCAAGTGAATTACAAGAGCCGATTGTCAGTGTGTTCTCAATACACGAAAGCGTTCAAGGTGATACGGACGTCTTCAGAATCAGAGGTAGTGGATTCCAAAGAGAATTCCACGTTGGTATCATCAAGTCATCTCTAGCGAAGGGAACCGAGTGTCCTGAGAAACAAGTTGTGGACCTCGGAACGCCATTTCAGCGGATTCTGCAATCCAATGCCCCAGACGAAGCGTTGCTTTCCGCTCCAGACTTCATCCAACCCGACCATGATTACTTTTTCTGCACAAAATCACAGGATTCTGAAACCTGGATACATCAAGGAGTCTCTTTGGTACATGCCAATCAGCTTGGAGAAGGATACCGGTGAGTACAATTGACAAACTTAGATCCATAATAACTACTTATGGTATCTAGGACTTGAACACTATCTTCTTCTTAAGACTCTACTACTGATATTATTATAATTTTAATTAGTGACGCTTTTGTCGCTATTGCAATTAATTCATGGTGGTAGTTATATAATAAAGCTTGTTAGCTTGTTGGGTGTTTGTGAGCAGACGTCAATCGAGAGTGAAATAAGTCTATGAATATTTTCAAACTAAAAACACGATACGAGCCAGATTCCGGATATATCTGCCTCACCGACAATACTATACTAAACAACAAACTTAATTAATGAGTGATATCATGCATTCATTATATATGCTAAAGCATGATCACGTAACAACACCTAAAGCTGAGTAGATTCATACCCGTCTTGTTTAATGAAAATCTAAATCTCAAATTAGACAGAGCAAGGAATAATGTAATTATGCAAGGTCAATATTAGGTAAATAGAAATTGAGACATGATGTATGGCACGTAGATCGGAGCATAAATGTCAAAGCATGAAAATGTAATCTGAAAATCTTTGGTATGTCAGAATCGGGGACTGGAACGGAGATCATCCTCGCCACCATGACCATCACCATTATGGCTACTTGGGTGAATTGAGAAGGAGCCGTGGAAGAGTTCCACGTGCCAGCTTCTTGAGATTACCGGAAGTGGAAGTTTACGGAATGTCCTTCCAATATGAATCGGACAAGAAGCGCATTACGTACGACAAATACGGATCTCCTCAGATTCTGGAAGACATGCCAATGACAATCCGACTATATGGAATCTTTGACAATACGACTTTCTTCAAACTAACGAAATTCCAGAAATGCGACGACCCTAACAATCGTGAAAAGGAAGTTCAGGTAGAAAATGTTTGACAGGAGAGAATAATGACTACTAGGACTAAAGTTGGGGTAAGATGATACAACTGTTTTTTTTTTATTTATAGGTAAGGGTCGCAACGGAAGACAATATACCAACGTTCACAATGGGAGAAGTCAAGATACGGATGCCACACATGGGCGAGCTCACCGAAGTCTACGTCTGCTTACGAAACCAGAATACAACGTTCGTTCGCCAAGGGGAAGATGGACTTGGAGGAGTGAAACCGTGGCTGGTAATGCGTCTCCATCAGGCAATGCTTCCCTTATGGCTTCATTTGAGTCTGCTGTCAGTTCTTCTCACATTATCTGGTCTCTTCTCTGGTCTCAATTTGGGACTTATGAGTCTCAATAAAACCGACCTAAAGATCATCATCAACACCGGAACTGCAGAGGAAAGAGATTTCGCTTCCAGAATTGCTCCTGTGCGGAATCACGGGAACTTTCTCCTGTGCTGCTTACTCTTTAGTAACGTCCTTGTCAATGCGTCTTTAACTATTCTCGTGGATGACTTGACTTCCGGAATAATCGCTGTAATCATGTCTACCTTGGCTATTGTCATTTTTGGTGAAATCATTCCACAAGCCATTTGTTCCCGGCACGGACTTGCGGTTGGAGCAAGGACAATTTATGTAACGAAATTCTTTATGTGTATTACGCTTCCTCTTGCTTATCCACTTAGTAAGCTCTTGGACAAGATTCTAGGGGAAGAAATTGGAAGTGTCTACACTAGGGAACGGTTGAAAGAACTCCTGCGTGTAAGTAACTTTAGATGAAAAAGATGGAAAAAAGTGTTCTCATTCTTGATAATATGTTTTCATTTGGAAAATAGGTAACGAAAGACCATCATGGATTGGAGACAGAAGAAGTTGGTATCATATCCGGAGCTCTGGAAATGAAGACTAAGACCGTAAGTTTATGATTGAAGTTAGATTAGTTAGATGCAACTTGTTTTACCTGTTTATTTTTCCGCTATATAGGTGAAGGACATAATGGTAAGACTGGATAACGCATTCATGCTCCCGATTGATGCTGTGCTCGACTTCGACACGATGGCTGAGGTTGAATACCACGGTCAGTTTTTGTATTGTTGAGTCTGAAGTATCCAGAGTTTGTAGTCAAGCTTAAACTTCTCATATGATTTATCAGGTTACTCAAGGATTCCAATTTACGCAAGCGAACGAACTAACATTGTCGCACTTCTCAATGTCAAGCAACTGACTCTCTTGGATGCTAACGATAACATTCCTCTGAAGACCGTGATTGAATATTATCAAAATAGCTTGTTCTTTGTCTTCGAAAACACGAGGTTGGATTACATGTTCCGCACGTTCAGAGAAGGTTAGATTTGTCTTATTTGGTTCTTGCAAACATTTAACTGAAATCTAAATATATAATTGTTTTTGCCAGGGAGTAAGGGTCATATGGCCTTTGTTCAAAAGATTAATAACGAGGGCCCTGGTGATCCATTTTATGAAACGATTGGCTTAGTGACAATGGAGGACGTTCTAGAAGAATTGCTGCAAGCTGAAATCATGGATGAGAGTGACAGTAAGGAAAATTGACATAATTGGGGCAGAAACGAGTGAACATGTATTAATTGAGCTGGTTTAATAGTTGGAAAGTACGAAGCTCGTTTGGGAAACTCGACCAATTCTCGTCCCAAGAATATCGTTCCATTCCATTTGACAAAACGGAAGGCAAAACCTCCCGTTGAAATTCCTTCTCCTCTGGCTTTGGCAGCTTGTCAGTTTCTCAGCTCAAGTGAGATTATATATTAAACGCAAAAATATTTTTAATGTTTCCACAAATGCTTAATTTGAATATCCAATTAAAGGTGTGGAACCGTTTAAGAAGCAATTGATGTCGGTGACCATTCTCCAGCGATTGATTGCCAGCA
>Ga0194135_10000121_pt1 | contig 43225 bp, 40 predicted proteins | sample LitLau_LLRF_2013_FD_134024 | JGI IMG/M metagenome (GOLD analysis project Ga0194135, IMG submission 134024) | Freshwater sediment microbial communities in response to fracking from North America - Little Laurel Run_MetaG_LLRF_2013 (version 2) | ecosystem: Environmental > Aquatic > Freshwater >...
ATCTGTCCATAATCTGTCCATGATCTGTCCATAATCTGTCCATGATCTGTCCATGATCTGTCCATAATCTGTCCATGATCTGTCCATAATCTGTCCATGATCTGTCCATGATCTGTCCATAATCTGTCCATAATCTGTCCATAATCTGTCCATAATCTGTCCATGATCTGTCCATAAACTGTCCATAATCTGTCCATGACATGTCCATAAACTGTCCATGATCTGTCCATGATCTGTCCATAATCTGTCCATAATCTGTCCATGATCTGTCCAAGATTATGGATCCTTGGAAAACCAAGCAAATATTTTGATTAATTAAAGAAATTGTGTGTAACCTTTTTTGGAAAAGGGTTCGACGCATTCAGCACGTTGAAGTTTAAGCAAACTAATTGGGTAATGTAAGAAATTGGTTGGGTGCAATTAATAGCACCCGAAATGTATATTATCAGAAGTACTCAGAATAATCCCAAACTTAACTTGTAGGTGACGGAAGCCAAATCTCTAGGGCAAGATGCTCAGGCAAGTAAACTTTGTACGGAATACGACGAAATGCTGGCTAGGTGTGTTTTTCTTAGAAGAAGTAAAGTCCCACTTGAGCATTAAACTGCAAATAATTCCCTTTACAGCAAGTATATTCCTGTTCTAATGTCACAAGCCAAAATATTCTGGGACAAGGAAAACTATCCACAAGTGGAAAAGATTTTCAGGAAATCTGTAGAGTTTTGTAATGAAGTGGATATTTGGAAACTGAATGTAGCTCATGTTATTTTCATGCAAGAGAACAAGTTCAGAGAAGCGGCCAGCTTTTATGAAGCAATCGTGAAAAAGAGCTACGCTCATGTAAGAACCAAACTATACAATTAAAAACCGTTGGATTTAGTCAACTAACCTGACTCTTTAATGCATTCTAACTGAAGGTCTTGGACGTGAGTGCCATCGTTCTTGCAAATCTCTGCGTCTCCTACATAATGACAGGACAGAACGAAGAAGCGGAGGAACTCATGAGAAAGATCGAACGAGAAGAAGAACAAGTTTCATTTGAAAATCCAGACCAGAAATTATTCCACTTGTGCATTGTCAACATGGTCATCGGGACTTTGTATTGCGCTAAAGGGAACTACGACTTTGGAATCTCCAGGATAATAAAAAGCCTTGAGCCGTACAACAAAAAATTAGGAACAGACACTTGGTACGTCATTACTAGTGAATAATTAATCCTCGCATTACCGTCAGACTTGCTGAACAGACAATATAAAAATATATACATGATATCGATCACACTCAGGTTTTACGCAAAACGGTGCTTTCTATCAATGCTGGAGAAAGGAGCAAAGCATACTACAAATGTCAGAGACACTGTCTACATTGATTGCATTCAATTTTTGGAACATTGTGAATGTAAGTGCGGTTTGATTCGTCACAATCCTTTTCCCTTAATTATTCAAACAACATTAATTGAGTCTTATTGATTAACGAATTTATTTAATAGCTTATGGAAAGAATGTCAAAACCTTGATTGAGTCACCTCTGGAGGATTCGCCTTTGCATTTAGGAAAGAATACGGTGACTTATGAATCTCGACTTATTAAGTCGCTTCTTTTGAGACTTTTGCGTTAAAAATGTTAAAATTAACAAATCCATCGTGAGAATTATTTATGCGAATTAATGCAAATATGTAGCAGAATAAAATCTCAATTTGAGTTTCTTTAAATCTAAATATATCATTTAATCTTTTTTATTTGACTTATGTAAGTTAATGGTGTCGTCCCGATCAGAATTCGGATTTTGCTTAGGATCTGGAGTTTTCAATTCCTGGAGTTCTAGCTCATCTTCGTCTAGACTTAATTGTTGCAAGTTAGGTTTGAAAACTGTTCCATATTTCCTCCTTCTCTGGTTGATAACCGAAGATGATTGCTTGTTAGGATCCCCTTCTTTCGAAAGTCTGCGAGAGATTGCAGATGTCAAGGACGCTTTTCTTTCAGGACTTTTCCTAATGAGGTGTGAAGATGAACTAGATTCGTTGTTTAGTTTGGAAATGAAATCATCGTCTATGTAATCAACTTGGAAAGACACATTGCGTTTCATTTTCTCTGTTGCGTGTGTTTCTTTTTGGAACAAGTTTGTATCAGAAGAGCTGTGGACAATTGTGGTTGGGAGTTTAGCATTATTAGAGATGCCTTGAAGTTGTCCATCAGTCGATGAAGCAACTGAAGTGCGATTTGACAGAGTGTTTTTGCTGTTTTTGCGGCTGAGGTAAACATGATCAATCATATTAGCTAAAATCATATTATTAACATGGCTTAAGCAAAAAGTGTTGTTTTTTCATAAAACAAACCTCCAACGGGGAATTCTTGGCCTAGACGGGGAGCTCTGTGCGGAAGAGAACCAAGACCCAGACGATATCTTCCTAATTGTGTCTTCAACTTTACTTAACAATGAAGAACTTGACGCTACACTTTTGAGTTTGGGAGTAGAGTCTTCTTCTTGGAATGCTTCCTCTTCGTTCATGTCTAGAGATTCCAATTCCAATTAAACCAACAAAAACGTAACAGGGTTAGGCAAAGACGATGCTTGGAAATCATGCGAATTTAATTAGAATACCCGGCAGTTGGTTCATTTCGTTTTCCAACTCATCCAACCCTTCCATAGCACTTTGTAAGCAGCTTAAGACATCGCTACTCAAAACATGGACAGTCGATATCTGGAGACCAGCGTTTATCAATGAAGCAGCTGGACTAAATTCGGAAGAAATTGTTGAAGATCCTTTTTTATTTCTTGGAAAGAACACAGACCCATTCCGTCCCGCAAGGCCAGTCCAAGAGGCAATAGACGATTGTCTGCCTTTAGGAGCCTCCGAAAGATCCAAAATGGAATTGAGACGACTTCTCTGCTCCTTGTTAAGACTCACATTATCGTGTTCTTCGTCAAGATCTCTCGCGAGATTCATTGCATAAATCTCTCCCGCAATCTTTTTCAACTCGTCAATGTCGTTTGACAGCTTTTCTTTAGATTGTAAAATGGAGAAAAGGGGTTTCTTAATGGCTACTTTCACATGCTTCGACTTCATTCCTCGAGTAATGAATCCTAATATCATTATGAGATAGCCGAGACCAAACAGAATCCACATAATTATTCCTGCTTTGTACAGCCACATCCAAATAGTGTTTCCCGACCCAATCCCTAAGTCAATAATACAATCCAGCATTACCAATCACATCATGACATCATTATGTCACTCTGCTAACCAATCTTTGTCTTGAACTATTTCAAGAACCTGCGACGTAATCTCCAAACCCAATTGTTGTGAGAGTCACAAAAGTAAAGTACAGAGCATCCATGTACTTCCAACCTTCGATGAGGACAAACAATCCAGAAGGTAGGACAAAGAATATCAGGATTCCAGGTAGTAAATAAAATAAGACTTCCAGAACGAAAGTATATTTATTACGAGTCCCTTGCTCTTTGGATCTGTTTCTGGCATTAATCAGCTACTTGATTCGTTTCATGTGTAAAATAATCAATTGTCAGTCCTTTCATACAATTCCAATTTAAATAGGCAAGTGATCTATCTATATGTTTCTACCTTGGCCGTGAAAAAGTCCCCAATTCCAGTCAGAACGAGAGTGCTCAGAGGAATTCCAACTAAAGCATAAACGATCAAAAAGATCTTTGCAAAGTTTGTTGTAGGTGTCATGAATCCATAGCCTATTGCAGTGATAACAGTGAAAGAAAAGAACACGGAGTTGTATAAATTCCACGTAAGAACTGATTCCGTGTCGTGGGCTGAAGAATGATCATCATAAAGATTTCCGATATCACAAGCATCTGAGATTCTATCCAGTACACCTTCTTTTGCATGTTGCACAGCTTCAACAATATCGGGAGTAGTTGTATTACTGTAAAAATCGGGGTCAGTGTAGAGCAAAGTCTCTAAAAAGTCAAAGCCAAATGCTTCACAATAGTCATATGAAGATCTAAAGATACTTGGTACGTATATATAGTGTTTACCTTTGACATCCTTCCTTAAAGTAGCAATCTCCTGATTACGCTTGACTTCAACGTGTCTCTCGAAAAACATAAAAACTAATGCACCAAATAAAACGTAAAAACTGGTGATACCACAGAGCCAAATCCAATCTTTAGTATTCATTATATCTTATGAATTGTCCATCCTGCAGTATAAGCAGTCCCAAATATAGCTGTGAAGTGGCAAAAAGGGCAAGAAGTACAATACCAGATTATTCTGGAGCGTCTACAATTGCTAATTTATTCATAATGATCAATAAAAAGCCTACTGAAGATGCAAAACTGTCTTTATGAGTAGTTTAAATGCAGACATGCAAATGAAAACTTCTTTAGGGATCATCGATTGCATATGCGTTGATTGATGTTGGCATTTATAAGACACCTGCTCAGAGACCAAAGCCCTGTATTTTTGTATCGTTGGCTATTCCATTGCGGTTAACTCTTTATAGCATTGTAAATCTCATATAAAACGTAAACTTAGTTTCTTAAAGTGCAAATCGTGTACGCTGCAGTCAGAAAATCTCAGACATCAGAAAATTTATTAAATTTATAAAAAAATCCTCTTATTTAGGCCTCATGAAACAGGAAGTTTGAGTAGACACACAATATGTACATAATCACATGCTAAAACTTATTAATACTATCAGATGCGGTACAATATAGCTGGCTTACAAGTAGTTAAAAGCTTAATTACAGTTATACATATACTTTTAAAATAATGAAACTAAGAGAAGATTCTGACGGTGTGACGGCTAGTAAGGCTGTAAATAGTTGAATATCAAGAATGAACTAAATTGACTGCTTATTGTTAGATCCGTTTCCCAATTTGCATCAAAGTTTTCCTATACACAACCACATCTCAGAGTTTGAGTCGCCTACTTCATTTTGCCTTTAGAACCAAAAATTCCAACTAATGTCAAACAAACTGAATACTTACTCGCAGGTAACTGATACGAAATGGTTAAATTACATACCTAAAAGCGTTTCTTGAGGTATCGTTTTAAACGCCAGAGTGATATTACAAAAGACTGGAAGAACAAGTGGAAAATGAGCTCCCAAGTCGGAGGAAGTATCTCTGCGCCGAATATCCCCGCTGCTTGCGAAACGAACATCATTCCTGTGATGAAAGCAAACTTGTCCCACGAGAAAGGCACTGCCGATTGAAATCCGATCAGTTTATGTACGTTTGTCAGGGAATAGAATACAACAAGATTCATTAAGACTGTGAAGAAGGATCCAATAGTCATTGCTTTTCCCAACTTTGCCGCAAATGAGATTCCAAGAGATGACGAGGGCTTCCTTTGAGGCTCCCTAGTTTTAGATTCGCAGGGAAGGATGAAGGGGCTATTTTTGGTGCGTAACAGTTTACCCAATTTGAGTTTCAGCTGAGTTTCTAGAACCTGCACTTTTTCCACCAAGTTATCGAATTCGGGGTCACTGAGGAGTTCTTGAGCATTAGTATTAGGGTCTTCCAGAGCCTTCTTCAGCTCTGCAGTCTCCTTCCTACAGTCTTGTATTGCCTTTCTTAACTTGGCGATTGCGTCTTTGCGCTTATTCGAAGGTGAGTCCATGTTTCCTAACCAAAAGTTGTATCGAAATCAGCACGAGCTATAATAACCTTATGACAGTACCTATAAGAATTACCTTTGGGGTAGAATCTACTTAAGTCTCTAAGAGGAGTACGATGCAAGTGACCGCTGATCCGCGTCCGGTCTCTCGACCTCTGTGTCCTGTCCTATCAGCAATTGTAAAATATTTTTATATCTTCGAATTTTCTCCGGGAGTAGATTCTAGAGCGAAACGCCAAATGTTCTTGAGCGAGTGAATGGATCGAAGCATGAGGAAGAAAAAAACTGATCTCTCTTCGGTGCAAGAATGGATTTTTATGGGGCTAAAAACGAGTTTCCAAGCGACGTTTGCAATACATCTTACGCTTTCCTTCATTAATTGTCAATATTACTTATTATGAAATAGCATACACAATAATTGTAGTTTCTTCAAATGAAAATCTAATGTTGCAACCAAAAAACTTCTCACTACTGCTCGCATTCATGATTGTGTTTTTATTTACACACACATAAAAACAAACAAATCGAACACAAATGTAATAATAAATAGGTGCTGTAAAAGTTAAGAGCATGAATAATAATAATAAAGCCTTTCAGAGTACAAGTGGGTTTTCCACACAAGTGACGACAAGCAAGCGATACATATTTGATACATTAATGAAATGATATGCATGATATTCATCAATATTATAGATATATATTTTTGATAGCCTATGCTTTTTCATGATTGAAAGAAATACAGCAAAAAAAAAGTCGATCTTTTAATCTTTGTTACTGTCCCTGGCCTTCAAGATTTCGTCGATTCATGAAATCACACTGAAAATAAATTCTACGCATTGGAACTTCTCATTTGAACATTCATTGGAACGATGGTCTTCTGTATATTTAGCAATTGCATTTAGCAATTTAATCCGAGCGTTTAACATAGTAATAGTTAATAGCAAGTGAATGGCTGGAAAAATACATACAACTCTCTTGTTTATAAGTCTATGAATAGTCTATTATGTTGGAAAAGAAACTTTAAGAAAGTTTGTTGGCCAGTCAATAACATCAATCTATTCTGAGATCTATTTTAAGATGCACTATTACTCACTGTTGGGTGAATACTGAATGCTACTATAATAAGACATTTCCATTTTGCCTATTCATTCTTCTTGGAATAACTTATTGTTACATGCATTTTTTGCACAACTTGTCAATGATTATTACACTGATAGAGTCTCGTTAAGATTAGCAAAAAGGTATTTTTTGCAGTTTATTCCCCTGCTGCATTGATTCACTAACTGATTACACGCAGGTCTTACAATTTGTATCTTGCAGAGAATTAATGTTCTTAGATTGCCTCAGATCTAATAAGAATCATGTAGGATGCATATGTAAAAATAATGCACACTATTTTTAGCATTACTACAATAATATATGAGGAGGTTGCAAAAAGCATGCACTATATAGCATATTGAGAGAGTCAGCAGTCGTACGTAGGATTAGCAATTGTGAATTGCACATTCAACATTTGAAGTGCCCAAATAGTGTGTAACAATCAATGATCAATCGTAAATGAAAAAAGAAGATAGATTCAAGCACATTCGTTAAATCTGTCTGGAATTCTCATGCTTACTTCTATTTATGTACGTACGTAGTATTTATGTAGTGTACATATGTATACCATCTATGCGTATTTAAATGCCGGGTATTTAAGACCAGGACAAGCCTCAAAGAATGTTTAGTTCAATTCAATTATCATGCCAGATTCAACTTTCTCTCTTTATTATTACAATAATTTCATTCAGTAAATACCTTTACCAAAAATTTCTACAACAGAATTTCACAGACAATAACATTTAGTAATCAACCATGAAGACAGAACTCATTCATTCCTATAGCTCAAGTAGTTTAGCAAAACTATCTCCATCACCCAATATAATCAGACGGAATAATAAGGATGACGCTGGTAGCGTTTCGACAATCCCAAGCATAGATCACAACAACGATTACCCCCATCATGATGAGTTTGAAGAGCAAGGGTGGTGCTCAGAGTCTTTGCACAGAGCGTTTCGCAAGAAGAATATCTTGAAGAAATTCCCGATACTTTCATGGCTCCCGAAGTACAACACCTCCAAAGCTATTTCAGATACTATAGCTGGCATAACCGTAGGAATGACTTTGATACCTCAAGGACTAGCTATGGCTGCTGTTGCTGGACTTCCGATGCAGGTAAACTTAAGTTATGTATACACATATCAACCTAGTAGGTATTTCATACACATATATACATTCTTTTTTCTTGATTGCAGTATGGACTTTACTCTGGATTTATTGGGTGCTTCATTTACATTGTTTTTGGAAGTACACAAGCAATTACGATAGGGCCCACGGTAAAAACACTCTGCAATAAACATGTTTAGTAGCAAATCATTCAAATCATGCAGAAAATGAACAATACGTTAAATCTAAAGGCTATTATGGCAATCATGACATGGCATTACTCACAAGGAAAGCCCCCAGAGTATGCAGTTCTCCTGTGCTTTGTCACTGGAGTGATCACTCTATTCATGGGCATTTTGCAACTCGGTAAGGCTCACACTGTCACTGTGTGTTTGAACTGAACAACACTGTAAAACCAATGTCAATTGATTGATTTATGCTGTAATGTATTATGTAATAATTAACAGGTTTCATAGTCAATTTCATATCGACTCCAGTAAACTCTGCTTTTTCATCTGCGGCAGCTATTACCATTTGTTTTACACAAATAAAAGCTTTATTTGGACTAAAGTTTCCTGCAGAGGGATTTTTGGAAGTGTCAAAAGGATTGAGCCATCATTTATCTGACATCAAAGTCAATGATACACTCGTATCCATCGTGTGTATTGTTGTACTCCTAGTACTTCGGGTAATTACAAACCATATTTGATAATTATAATTCGATTAATCTGACAAGATCTCTCGAAAATGCCCAAACTACGTTGTTGTACGTGTCAATTAATTGTCATAATTGAGTGCATTCTAATATTGATATCAGCAGATATTGCAAAACTTTAAGCTTTGTGTACAGTATGTGTACACTGAACTGCAGTTATAAATATTTTGACTGATATGTTGATGATTGCTTGTCATTCACAGAAACTTCAAGACTTAATTAAATACGTGATCCACTCCCCGTCCCCAATATTGGACAAGGCAGCATGGGCAATATCTACTTCAAGAAGTGTCATTGTCATCATCGCATGCACCTTGATCTTTGAAATCAATGGAGATAAAACCACTGTAGCGTTTGTCGGTGAGTCTTCATTTTATTACGAATGGTTGAATGCACCACACGTGTAATTATGTCATCAAACCACATAACAAGCGGTTTAGACCAGTTTTTTGTACAAAGTGCACAGTCGATATCAATAGGTCAGTTAATTAATGTTGTATGTAATTTCAGAAGAATTTATCGTCTACTTTTTATTATGTAATAAACCTAATTTAATTTGGCACTTTAATTGTGTAATTCAGGTGATGTCGTCCCCGGCCTTCCGTCTTTAATGAATCCTTTTGATTTCAATGGAAATGGGACAACTCCACTGACTCCGATTGATCCTGGCTGGGAAACATTTCACTTGATGGATTTAATTAATCATGATTTTTCTGCTTTGATTGTTCTCCCGTTGCTTGGCCTAATGGAGCACCACACAGCGGCAAAGATGTTCGCTGGGACGAGTCGAGTGGATGCATCTCAAGAACTTATCACAATTGGCTTATCGAACATCTTCGGGTCATTTATAAGCTCTATGCCAGTCACAGGAGCGTTTTCTAGAACTGTAGTTAACAAAGCTTCAGGAGTTGAGACCCCGATGGGTGGACTTGTCACTGGAGTCTTGGTTATCGTTGCTCTTCAATTCCTCACGCCTTATTTTTACTTCATTCCTAAAGCAGCGTTGGCTTCTGTCATTTGTTGTGCTGTTATATTCACAATTGACTTCCAAATTGTCTATCCAATGTGGAAAAGCAAACGTAAGGAGCTTATCAAGGCCATTCCATGCTGATAGATACAATTTATTAACTTCTTTGGGGCGAATTGAGAATTAACCTACTGATTGTCTTTGTTTTTTCAGGAATGGATATCATTCCATGGTTTGCTACTTTTGCAGTCAGCTTACTGGCTGGTCTGGAATATGGAATTCTTGTTGGATTCATGATAAGCGTTCTCTTCATCTTATACTACGCTGCTAGACCAGGAATCAAAGTTAAAAAGGCTGTGGTAATAATGAACACAAAAAGTCATAACAGGCAGGCAGGTAGTGTGTTTCCAGTTAACGTTACTTTGCACCTTTAATTTACAGGCTGGAAACGGAATCGAATTCATGTTGCTCGATCTGGACAGATCTTTAACCTTTCCATCAGTAGAGTACACCAGATACGTAATTACAAAGTGTGGTCATACATGGGCGAAAGACGTAACCCCAATTGTTGTCGATTGCCAACACATTCAGTTTGCTGACTTTACAGCATCGCAGGTTAATTGTTATACTATCTATTGTACATTTAAATACTTTCCAGCATTCGAATTCTCCTTTTCACTCATCCGATTTGGCTTTTACAGGGTGTACGAGATCTATTTAAACTATTTAATGAAAAGAATCAGCAACTAATTTTGTACCAACTGAAACCATCAATAATTCGAATTTTCACAACAGCTTTGGAGATGAGTAACGTTCCTTTCAAACATGCTGAGAGTGAAGCTGATCTGGAAAAAATGTTGGAAGGTATGTTGTAACTGACAATAATGTATAAAACTAGAATAAACTGACTGTAAATAAACACCAATGAGGTCATTATTTTGGTAAACGATTTGCAGCATCTTTGGATTCAGGAGCCACAACTGACATCAAAATCACAGTTACAACTGCAGCAGAATTCGAACCTTCTAATAAGCGTACACTAAATAATCGTGACTCAATAATCTCTGAGCTGTCGGAAGATATACAAATGGAATCAGGAAATGGTCAGTAAAACCAGTCTGGTTCAGTTGAAACTGTAAAACACACACAGTTGTACAAGAAAACCTTAAACCTTATACCTTCATCCACTTAAAGAATACTCAAAATATGACAAACAAAATACGTTTTAAAACATGTACTGTAGATTATTTAATGTCAATACAGTTGTTCGTATGGAAAGTTTGATCACCCTCAAACTAACTACTACTGCTATTATTCTATTAGACCTTAGTAATCTAGCTTCTCCCAATCCCAGTGTGTCACTTGTTTAATGCTCATTATCATATTAATGATATTGAGAGATACTAACCTGCCAGTCTATAATAAGAGTATTGACGCAGACTAAACTGAAATGTGTCACAGGGTAATCAATTAATTAAATTAAGCATACTACCTATCTCAAGAACTTATGAATGAATTCTTTCTGCTCCCTACACAATCACACAGAAATGATTATCTCCTTCATAATATATGCAAAGTCTTGAAAGAGCAGCAGACGAGACTTCCTGCACAAAATCAACTCGCACACACGTTTCATACGAAGAAATACGCCTTCTTTAGCAGTCACAATTATTCGTCGATTGATACTGGAGTGCTTCAGATCACTCGTTGTTGTCAGTCATTAGGTCAAAGAATCAACCTAAAAATACCCTTGGACAGCGTCTTGTGACTTTTCCCTTAGTTTCGCAAGATATTAACTCTTTAAGAAGACGCAATAGTGTATTACATTCCCGTGCAAATCAGTCCAAAAATAACCATCACCACCCTCGCGTGCACTTTCAATGAAGTGACCTTACACTTTGTAATAAGCCTGCCACACACAGGGAATTAGCACAGTCAAAGGTCATCAAGCAGTTTTATAGCGTACACTTGTCATGATATGGTCCTATATCCTACTCAAATATTTAATTACATCTATTAACTAAATAATATTGGGTAAATTATATCATCATCGCAATCGCGTAATATAATATCTTCGTCTTCACACTATAAACTGCTGCTGGAAATCCAAAGTTGAGGTCATCCATCACGATGGCAGGACGCAAGTTGACTAAAAGGAATTCTTATACTTTCGAGAATGGACAGATCCCTGGCATCGTTCAGTTTATGCGGCAAGCTAGTTCTGGAGGAGTAAGTTCCAATTATGTTGATATGATCAATGCAAGATTATTATTATTGATTCCCCTATATATGTACAACTTGATATGTGTGTGATCTCTCGTTTGAAACTACCCAAAATCCACTAATGCTGGGATATCCTTTATGTATGTCTGTGATCTTTCACATACATCATTACGTCAATCCATTCTTTAAAGTATGAGACATAACTTGACACAAGTCTCAATTCATTCAAGACATTTGTCTCAATCATCTCGATCACTTCACTTGTAATTAGTCACTTTTAACTTTTAACACGCTTGACTTATCTAACTTGTGCATTTTAGCTTATACAGCCGGGAATGGTAGCTAATACCAGTCACAATAAAAGCTATGGGAGCAATGTGCAGCGAACACCCGGGCTTTGGTCACTTGAAGGAAGTCTTTCTGGGTCGGGAAGACGTCGCAGCAGACGAGCTAGAGATGACACTTTGTCCCCTGTAAGCCATTCCTTTGTTGTAAAATTCATTCCGACGCTTATTATTAATCCAGAGATCATTTGTGTTGAACAGCAGCAGCTGGGAGACGGAGACAGGGAGCCCCTTGTGCCGCCGCCTGATGAAGAGGAAAAGTTGGAAGAGTCAGAATCTAGTGAAAACCTTTTGGCTGACCTGAAGAAGGAATTGGAAACTGATATACATAAAATCTCTCTAGAAGAATTGTGTCTGCGACTACAAACGCATCCTGAAATGGTAGGACCTGTATTAATTAGCTATTTTAAACATTCGCCGATTCAAACTACAAAACTAGTTAAGAGTAGTTCAGTCTCCATTGCAGATTTATATTCTACCTTGAAAGCCATGGTCATAGTTTTTGCTGCAAAAAATGGCCATAAAGTCATCTTGGTTGAGTAGCACATGATCAATGGGCATGTATTTTTGCAGGGACTGACTGACGCCCAAGTAGACCTTCATTTAGATGAATACGGACCGAATGTCCTGACACCTCCGCAGGAAACGCCAGAGTGGCAAAAATTCGCAAAGCATCTTTTGGGAGGATTCTCTCTACTGATGTGGGTCGGAGCTGCTCTCTGCTTCTGTGCTTTTGGAGTCCAACATGCTTACCTTCCTGATGCACCAAATGATTATGTAATAATAATGAGCGTAGTGTAGTCTCAATTTACCTCATAGACTTATGCACAGGAAACAATCAATTAATTTCTCACATACTGTACATGTTGCAGATGTACTTGGGAATTGTATTGGCGAGCGTTGTCCTAATCTCCGGGATCTTTGGGTATTACCAAGAAGCCAAGAGCAGCAGGATAATGGATTCCTTCAAGAAAATGGTCCCTCAAACAGCAAATGTTTATCGTAATGGATATCTCGTCGCTATTGATGTGACAGATCTCGCTGTTGGCGATGTCGTGGACGTGAAATATGGAGACAGAGTTCCCGCAGATCTTCGCATCATTCAGTCCTCTGGACTCAAAGTAAGAAGAAGTCTAAATGACTTTAATAATAATTCCTTTGCCCATCTTCCAACAATAAAGCCATTAACCGCAATGCATAATAACATGCGTGTATGTATATTATGCCTTTTTGTCCAAGACATACGAGTAGTAGCTCTTTATTTGTCTTGCACAATAGTAATCTCTGTGTGGGCAGTTATTATTCAATTCCTCGTCTGTAATGTAGGTACATGTACTCTATTCATCTCTCTCTGTGTTAAATTATTGTTCGAGCACGACGCGCTCTGTGAAAGAGACAAAAAGTTGACTAATGTGTCAGAGAGAGTGTCACTGTTCATATATTCCTTTGTAACTTGTAGCAATAATGAAGTCGTAATTCATATGTAATTCTTATTCTTCCCTGTAGGTAGATAATTCGTCACTAACTGGAGAGTCCGAAGCTCAAACGAGATCCGTAGAATTCACTCATGACAATCCAATGGAGACAAAAAATCTCGCTTTCTTCTCCACGTCAGTGTTAGAAGGGACGGGAAAAGGAGTTGTAGTAAGCACTGGCGATCGGACTCTCATGGGCCGGATTGCTGGACTTGCTTCACGTCTCGAGTCTTCAGACACTCCCATTGCTCAAGAGATGGATCATTTCGTACACGTCATTTCTTGTGTGGCTATCTTTTTTGGTGTTCTCTTCTTCGTCATATCCGTGGCTATGGGCTATTCTTGGCTAGACTCTGCAGTTTTCCTCATTGGTATCATTGTCGCGAATGTCCCTGAAGGTCTCCTGGCTACTGTCACTGTAAGGAAGAAGAAGGCACAAATGATCATGTAGTATGGAGTTTTCATGGCTTCTCTTTCTCCTTTTGTAGGTATGTCTGGCACTCACTGCTAAGCGAATGGCTTCGAAAAATTGCCTCGTGAAACATCTTGAAGCTGTAGAAACTTTGGGATCGACCACAGTCATTTGTTCGGACAAGACAGGAACATTGACTCAGAACAAGATGAGTGTCTCACACATGTGGTACAATGGAGAGATTCACAATATAGATTGCTTTGGTGAAGACACAGAGCCAGGAAAAAAGTCCAAGACTGTGAACTTGGATGATAAAACTTTCATCGCTTTGGCTATTGTAGCGAGACTTTGTGGGAGAGCTTGCTTTAAGGCTGGCCAGAGTGGAGTCCCTTGTGCTCTCAAGTAAGGTGGACTAAAAAACGTATTCTCCCTCTCTGTGGAGAAATCCTCGTCTTATTCTTTTATTCTTAATATTCTAATGAGTTCTGTTCTGAGATGAATCGATTTTTTAATCAAAGGGAAGTAGACGGGGATGCGTCTGAATCAGCGATTCTACGATGCATGGAGTCCTTAATTGGAAATGTTCATCTGTTTCGAGCAAGACACCCGAAAACCTTCGAAATTCCATTCAACTCTACAAACAAGTTTCAAGTGTCCGTACACAAGTACGATGACAAAGATGATCCCCGTCTTCTCGTAGTCATGAAGGTAATAATGAATAAGAAACTTGATCTTGTGTGTGTGTGTAGCTTTTTCAATATTCAATCGAATCAACCACACCCACACACTGTTGCTGCTGCTGCTTTGCCTTAATTGATTTCGCTCGTAAATAAGTCTCCTATTGACTACTTTAAACTTTTGACTTTCACGTAGGGAGCTCCTGAACAAATCCTTAATCAATGTGCTACCATCCTCGTGAACGGAGAGGAGAAGCAATTGGATGAATCCGTGAGATCTCAGTTTGACAAGGCTTACACAGCATTAGGAAACATGGGCGAACGAGTTCTAGGCTTTTGTGACTATCGCCTGCCTCTCGATAAATATCCGCAAAACTTTAGATTCAATCCTGAAGATCCAGACTTCCTCCAATTTGGATTTAGATTTCTAGGACTCATTTCTCTCATTGATCCTCCGAGGCCTGCCGTTCCAGATGCGGTCAAGAGCTGTAGATCTGCGGGAATTAAAGTGGTAATGGTTACTGGAGATCACCCTTTAACAGCCAAGGCTATTGCGAGACAAGTCGGCATCATTAGTGAAGGTATTCAAACACACACACACACACTGACAGAGATGAGACTCGTCTATATGAAACATATCAAGGGATGGGATTGAAGGAATTTAAAAAGCTTTCTTACAAGATTACTCTCACTACTTTATTTATTATTATTAGAGCAGGATGCACAAACGATTAAATGTCCTGCAGGCATCTCTCGGTAGTATGAAGTAGTTTGCTTGTTTTAAGCACATTCAGCATTTATTTAGTATTCATCTACGAGGCTTACACGTTTCCCCTTCTGGGTATATGGAATACACAGGAATTATAAAGCTTATTTCAAAATGTGTATTATATCATTCTATTGTATCTCTCGTGAAATGCACACTCAAAATATCTCTCAGGAAGAAATGAATCTAATTATTACACAATTCTTTTATTCGCTTAGCCTAAATCCCAGCTCATCTAGTTTATGTATATGTTTGTGTATAGGTTGGATTTTTAATATTTAATGGGATTCATTTATCAATTTTCCCACAGGCAATTTTACGATTGATGAAATAGCCGAGCAGAATGGAATCTCTGCAAGTGATGTTGAGCCGTCTGCCGCAAAAGCTGCTGTAATTCACGGAAATGAGCTTAAAGATATTGATGAAGAAGCTTTGGATGATATCATTAAGTAATAGCTATACATTGTGTAGGATGAAATAATTACTGTAGTAAACGTATTAGGTTGATTGTTCATTGTTCATTTGAATAATATTTATTAGAAACTACGAGGAAATCGTGTTTGCTCGTACGTCTCCCCAACAGAAGTTGACGATTGTTGAAGGATTCCAAAGGCAAGGAAATTGTGTGGCAGTCACTGGAGATGGTGAGTATGAAATGAATTGAAATGAATACTACTTCGAAATGGTTCGAGTGGATTATTCATTGTAATATAATGGAGTGATTATCAGCACCCAAACTAGAAGACTTATAGTGTTGAAGTATGCACCGACTTATATGTATTGTTTCAGGTGTGAATGATAGTCCAGCTTTGAAAAAAGCAGACATAGGGATAGCAATGGGGATATCTGGATCGGACGTGTCGAAGGAAGCAGCAGACATGATCTTGTTGGATGACAATTTCGCCTCAATAGTGACAGGCGTGGAAGAAGGACGGCTGATTTTCGACAACCTAAAGAAATGTGTGTACTACACTCTGACAGATAACATCGCAGAGCTAACTCCCTTCCTATTGTTTATTCTGCTAAAAATCCCACTCCCTCTTGGAACAATTAGTATTCTTTGCATCGACTTGGGCACAGACATTGTAAGTGATTTCTGATTTCATATATACACACACTGCTTATGAACGAAGAAGCAAGCCCTTTGGTCAACGAGAAATTATTAAAATTCCTTTTCACTCGTCGTAAATCAAGTGCAATTATTGCTCTTTGGAGAAGAGACTCAATTGCACACAATTACACTGGAGGGCTTGGTTCCAAGTGATTCCCATCTGCAGGGGACGACGATATGTATACGATGTTGATGATGATAATGATGAGATGACTCTACTTTAATCCACACAGATTCCAGCCATCTCTTTAGCGTATGAGAAAGGTGAATCGGACATCATGAAGAGACTGCCTAGGGACCCCAAAAGAGACAATTTAGTCACGAAGCAGTAAGTTATTATATACTTCCTTTGGATTTGCATCTGCACATTGTTGTGAACCTCTGAGGCTATCTCTCGTCCGAGACATGAGAGGATAATGGTCAATTAAAAGATTTTTAAAATGTGCTGGATCACTTCAACTAATTTTACGACATTTTAAAGAACCACTAAATGTACAAAGCCCCACTACTGTTCTCTCTCTCTCTCGAAGATTGGTTATCATTATTCTGATGTATTATGAGCTTTTTATCTCGTTTTATTCCTTATACCTAGTCTTATCTACTTACAGGATTATTAATCTTTTAAAAACTAAAAGCAATCCTGCCAACAATATACCCTTGTGCAAAAAAGTTGATAGAGTGCGTATATACACGCATTACACTGATCGTACATGCGTATAAAGCTATACCGTGTATTCATTGTTTAATGTGTTTATTTTTTGTCTCTCTCTCTCCGGAACAGATTGATATCATACGCATACGGACAGATCGGGATGATAGAGTCATTTGCTGGGATGTTCGCTTACTTCGTGATCATGGCTCAGAATGGCTTTCTTCCGCGCAGACTAATCGGCTTGAGAAGTTACTGGGACTCCGTAGCTGTGAGTGATCTCGAAGATTCATACGGCCAAGAATGGGTACGTCTATTATTCTGCGTTTTGACTTCCTACAAACATTATTTGCAATTAAATATAGAGACAACAACCACACACTACTACTACTATATGCACATGCTTTTCAAAAATGACTCCAGTAGGAATATTTAATGAGTTTCGAGGTTGTTAACATCTTGTAATATACAGTTGGCAGTTGTTCTTTTGGGTACTACAACACCCAGCTATATAGTTATTATTATGAGCTGCTTTCTGTGTATGTGTTGTTAAAATAAATGGCTTATTAGTCTTACTTGCATAACATTATGTACATTTGCTTTTAAGCAAAGAAATGTCATAAGACAATAGATGAAAGAGAGGAAGGAGAAAGGACGAGAGTGCGTATACTCTATCTATCTCCCGTATGTATATTATGCTTGTGTGCTTTGTTTTGTGTCGGACGTGTGTGGATTATCTCATGAATTATAGCAACAGTTTACTGACAGCTATGAATCCTCAGAAATCCACGATGCCTGAACCTCCTTCTTTTACTTAAGTGCATGCAATTATTTTTTAGTTTTTAAAAACTCCTCACGACTCACTACTATATAGGTTCCAAGAAGTATGAGTAGTAATCTGTAATCATCACCTGTGTTGTGTTCGTATAAGAATCGTAGCAATGAAAAACTTTCTGCAAAGTAGTCTAATGTCAACTCCAAGGTTTACTTATTGCACTGCAGTAAAAGATAACATGATGATGATGATGATGAAATTCTTGGATTGGTCTTTAAAACAACAAATACCTATTATTTATCATTATACTTCCCGATTGCTCACTGTTTGCTATTGAAAACACAAAAATGCTCCACGAGTTCCGAAGCTTTAAAAGTGATTAATCTTTTCGTATTGCTTGAAATGATTTATATAATGTATTGCAGCTCCTTCACATATTCGTAAGAGTAAGAGAAAGAATCCTTGTGGAGATGTGTGGTAGTTGCATGGTGCATGATGCATCCACGTAAGCAAGTATTATGTTTCGTGATCAAAGAATTTGTAACGAAATTACTCGTAATCATCAAATCATCTTTGTAATATGAGGTAATCAGTCGTATAGACTTAAAATGACATCCAACCATCTGCCTACCTGCCTACCTACCACTGCAAGCTACAATCATGTTTCTGAAAACAACATGCCAGACTGTGAAATTGATCCACTGAAATTAAATATTTTACAACTACTAAAATATTGCATTCAATTGTTTTTCTCAGACGTTCGACCAAAGGAAAACCCTGGAGAACACTTGTTCCACGGCTTACTTCGTCGCCATTGTCGTGTGCCAGTGGGCCAATCTCCTGATCTCTAAAACACGAAGAGTTTCCGTGTTTCAAAAAGGAATGAGGTACGGATATATGAGAAAAGCGGCTGGTCCTTGAAGGAATGCATTAATAAGTATTGTGTGTTGCATTCTTACTGACAACTTAAATCATGAATTTGGTTTTATTTCACAGCAATTGGGTTCTCAATTTCGCCCTCGTGTTTGAAACTGCCTTGGCTTGTGCTTTGTGTTATACTCCAGGGATGGCCACTGCACTTAAAATGATGCCATTGAAGTAAGACTTAATAAATTCCCTGTATAATTACATATTATGCTTCTATATACCGATGAGCTACTTGATTTTAAATGATTCATTTTCCCCTATTAATTCAGACCTTACTGGTGGTTACCAGCCGTCCCATTTGCAGTTTTGATTTTCATTTACGACGAAATCAGACGCTTAATTATTAGAAGAAATCAAGGTGGCTGGTTTGAAGAAGAATTTTACTACTAGTCCCTCATCCGGAGATTATACGGAATAATCCGATAATTATTCATCTCTTTACCATTCATCGCTGTATGTGATTAATTGTTAGAATACTTTAATGTAATTTTGACAACGTGAGTGAGATAAGCAGGCCTTGTTATTCTAAATATTGTTATTATTATTATTATTAGATACCAACTAGTCTTAAATCTCACTACGCTTAAGTGAATTATGGATAGCAATCTACATATTTATATACGCGTATTTGTTATGACACAAAATGACTGATGATGTTTAGTAGTATGCTCGGTATGTCATTATATAATTTATGATTTCGCCACATAATCGGTTTTGTTCAATTCTTTACATGAATACGATTTAACATTGTTACACTCGCAAATAGTTCAGTCAAAATTCCACGTAATCTTTGGTTCATTGAATGATCAAAAGTAAACGGTTATACAATTTGAAAAGAAAATTCATTAAAGTTTATTCAACACTTACTCTACATTCACGAAATAGAATGAGAGCACCATTACATAAAAAAGATACAAAGTATTAAAAATGTAGCACGCTCGTAATAATAAAACATGTGTCACAAAAACGCAATTCTATTAAACTTAATAATATAAAAGGCTGATGGCGATGGCTAAAGCATAAAAACAGACTGAAACTTCAATTAAAATTATTGTTATTGCTGCTCATACAATAATTTTGTTACTTCAGTAGCAAACATGTTATTGTTGCTCATGCATTCACCTTCTGTCTTGGGCTTATACAAAAGTACAAAAAACTTAATCTAGAAACTTTAATTTCGTTCATCCCAAATCAAAATGACAAATACTCACACACACGCAGCAGAAGAGTTTTCGAAAATGATTCAAAAGATTCGCATATTGTATTGCACACACTGAAAAGAATACGAAAAGTTTATTATACCAGTCTGTTTAAAATGTGTCATTGATAGAACAATTAACCGTAGTTTAAGTAAACTTCGAATAATGAAAGTGTAAATGGTTTTTTGGTTTGTTTCCCTGTATTGTTGTGTCTAGCAAGTCACACATAATCACTACTCACGTTTTGTGTTCAACCTAAGTATTGCATTGTGTGGAGTAAAGGTAATAAATTATACGGTGTGTTTAGAACACGATTTTTATTAGACCTTCCCTTTCTTACTGAGACCCATACCTGACCTGTTCATACACAAACTAATTAATTACTGCTAGTTGAGTTTTTCGGCTGTTCCTTGATGATTACTTGCTTCACTTGTCTCTTGCTCGCTCGGCGAGGTCTTTCCACGTCTTTCCGGAAAAGAGTTCTGTCATAAAGAAGTGCTCGCTTCTTGGCTACTTTTGCTTGTCCACTTTGTTGATTGTTCGATGATCCAAGGGCAAGGAAAGGGTCTCCGTATCCGTAACCTCCATATCCGTACCCTGCACCGTATTGAGGGTAACCTGAGAATCCTCCAGGTCCTCCGCCAAGTACTCCAACAGGGCTTACTTTCACTGGATAAGGATCCAAGTATGGACTTGGTGATGGGAGAATTATTTCCGGACTCTTAACAATTGGATGTTGGGGCTCTATGAATTGAGCTGGGATTTGTACATTTGAATACGCAGGAGGGGGAGGAGGGAGAACGCCTTTGTTAATATACTGGATTGTAGGTCTGTACCCAAACTTATCTGCGATGTAAGACACGATTTGGACTGCGAAACAAAATTCAATTAATAAGCTATGCATAGCATTAAAAAGCCTTTATGTAATAACTAAATAGGTAAACTGTTGTTTTCTGAACAGACGTAAAAAGATTTTAAATTCTTCCTCAAGTGTTTTGCATATAAAGTTAAAAATGATCCCACACTAGTCGATGAGTCTCTCGGTTTTCATAGTTTTTGCTGTGAAAGTGAGTCTGACTTCTTTGAAGTTAAATAGTTGAAAGAAAGCCGGATTTTTTTCCTCATGAAACTGATGAATGAAGCCTTTCAGAATTTTGGATTTTTACTCTGCTGCTCTGAAACTAAAGTTGAGAGACAGCTTTTTTCTACAGAACGCTTGAACTTTGTGGATTCTAAACAACCTAAATTATATTTTAAAGTGCAAGACAGATCAGATTATTTATCTGGGTTTTTGGAATTGTAGGGAACAAGAATTCTGCGCTGCATTAAAGTAAGCACAGAGAACTGGGATGAAGTTGCGTTAAAAATGTGATAAAAACTTTAAGCGCTTGTCACTTGAAAAAGACTTTATCTTTTACAATCTGGTGACAACTCGTGAGGAAATTACGAGACATGTAATGTAATTTGTGCCGGAAAGGTTAGAATCACATCTTGTGGTTTGATTCTGCATACAAACGATGCATAATAGAGATGTAAAAAAGTATAACTTACTCCGTCCATCAGGTAAAAGGACACGGTACTGGCCCTGTGTCACGTCTCCATCACGAATTTCCCATCGTCCATGGGAAAGCTCGTTGAAGTAATGATCCAGACCGTCAACCTCATAGCCAAATGCATACTTCGGTTTGTGCTGCAAAGGAAATGTGTTTTAAATGAGATACTTCCAAGCTCTTTCCAACATCTCAAGCGAAGATTTTGTAAGATTTGCAATTTACACAACCAACCTAACCTTCGAAATAAGACTCTGTAAACCTATAAATAAAGCGCATATGTCGTACAATGCAAGGCTGTGATGTTAAGAACCGATTATTATGTTAGATGCGATAAAAGTATAAAAGTGAAGGTGTGAAATGAATGAGGCAACATGAGATCGTTTCTCACGGTTCACGCAATGTCATTCTTCGCGTCTTCTTCTATTCATATTTCCTTCAACATATATTTAAAAGCCCAGAGTGCAGGGAAAGCAAGACGACTTACATAATACTCTACGACTTTTTTCACAGGGACGATATTGTGATGATGTCCATAATCACCGAGATCATCATAAGCACCATCGTAGTCTCCGTATCCTTTGGGATTGGCGAAGGCACAAGACAGTAGTCCTGCCACTAATAGTAATATTGATGGAACAGTCTCAATCTGAAAAACGATTAGTCAATTCATTACATCACATAATGTCATGTCATAACCTAAAGTGCTTATCTAACGCAGATTGCAGTCTTGTGTATATCACGTAGGTGAGCTTTATTGTTCTCCATTTAACAATCTCATTTCTTGTTCACACTTATTCTTTTGCTTGGCAAAAAATGAAACGATTTTGGACAAAGCTTCATCATCATTACGCTTCCCATACTACATAAATCTGATTGCATATTATTCCTATTACAAAAGACTATATATGTAGTTGAATCTCCTCAACTGTCAACTCGTCATGATCGGAAGAGCAGTTCTTCCTGAAAAGCCAGCTATGTGTACTTGATTCAATCAATAGCGGAAAAAAAGCGTATTTCTTGCAGATTGACATATCATGTCAAAGTCGGGCAGTTAGTGAGTGGAATCAATTTGCCATTGTAAAAGTAAAGATGAGCGATAAGAAGTGACTGGAGGAGATGATGATGGAAAGGTAATAAAGAATGAAGTGCAATGTCCAGTTCATCATCACAATAATTCCTTACGCTTCACTTCGAATAAGCCAAAAACTGACAGCAGACAGCAAGGTCCATCATTATCTTCATTGAGAGCAATAATCTTTCCCTTCATCAAATGAATGACCAAAAAATGTAAAATGGAAAGAAAAAAGAGTTCGCGTCTCACGTTGTTTTTAACACTGAACTATTGACTTCTGCTGACTGAAAGTAAAATGTAAAAAGTAAAAACTTCTCGGAGGTGCAATTGAGTCGAGGAAATGAATACTTTTATACTCTCTCGAACTGCGATGGAGGAAGTTCAACCTATTCATCTCCTCCTTCCTATTCCTATGTATCATGTGTATAAACAACTGGATGGATTGGATTTTTGGGATTGATGATATGGACAGAGAATGAGAAACGTGGAAGAGGTGATTTGATCACTCGTGTGGGGATAATTGCACAAAAACACATCCTTGAGAATCCTTGAGCCAAGATAAATGAACTCTGAAACAAATCACTCACCATTATGATCCTCCTCGTCATTCTCAATAATCCTGGAATTCCGCTTATTATTTCGATTCTTTCTGCTCAACTTATTCGCCTCGTTGATTCCAACACGAAAACCCAATCAAACTTAATAAAAACTGAATAAATGACAAGTAGCCAAAACCAAAAAGCACCACCGAATCACTATAACACACTGTTTCACTCCTTTTTCCTCTTTTTCAACGACAAGAGATGATACTCTCTCACTCTCTGCTAGCAACAATAATGATGATGAGAGACTTGAAATTGACCATCAACGTGAACTGGCCAAGATTTGGAAGAACAATGATCTCCCAGAGTACTGGCAAAGAGTATTTATACGAACCCCTCCCTTTAAAACTGAGACTTCTAGCGTATCTACAAGACTTCAAGAGAAGTGCAGCAACAGGTAAGCTAGGAACAGGTAGGAAGATATCGTAGAGGCAGGTAGACACGTCTCATTTCTTTACTTTTAACTTTACGGCTACTACCACTGACTCACTTTACGCATAAACAAAGATGATATCACCACCCCGTCAGACTCTCCTCAGATGTAACACATTATATAATACACACCAGAATGAGGTTGCAATCTTTGTACTGCATTTAACTGCTTCTTTCCTATTCCCATGCTTTCCATTTCATCCTAATGAAAGCAAACGATCTACCCACACAGACACATCATTATTACTACTTCTTTGTCGTCTCACTCTGCCTCTCCTCTTTTAAGGAAGGAATAAAATATTCAGACCCTCTGCTTTATCCGTTTTATTATGAGGAGTTTTGGTACAAGGAATTTCGAAATCAGACTTCCAGTGATATTTCAATTTTTTATGCGTTATTTATTTATTCAAAATAGAAATAACTCACGTGTGAACGTATGATGAACGCTGATTAGCGTGTTTCTCATGGATAATTGAAATAAAATAAGGTTCAACTTTTTGCTTGCTTTTCGGGAACTTCTAAAAGCCCTAGACACTTTTACTGTTGACCAAATATAAAGAAGATAATGAGGACTACTAATAATGATTCGAAAACATTTGTAAACATGATTTTTCTCCAGTCTCCGTTTCGTTATTTCTGACGCGGAGTAATTTACACACCAATTTGACGATATTTTTTGCTAAGGTCATTCTTTAATTTATTTCTGAACCAAAAGTTACAATTTACAATAAAAAGGTATATATTTGATTTCATTAAATATTTCTTAACAAAAAGATTAATTTGACTAAACGTGCGTGTATAGATATATATATTCTTGTGTAAAAGTAAAATCTAAAAAAATGGGCCGATGGTGCCCTGAAGGGTCATGGGCGCCTGGATATATATAACACGTATACACGTATTTATAATATGTACCTTAATTCATAAGTCTTCACTTTGTGCATGACTTAACACAAGTCTCAGCTTTGTTTTTGTTCCTGTGTGCAATGTACAACTTTAAGGAATGAAATCTGCCTTGCATTTTGATTATTCACTTTTCCTCTCTTTCATCTTTCATACTCACTTCATTGCTTTTTAATGGCTCTCTCTTGAATATCAATTTTATTAACCCTCTCATTACCATTATCAAAGGGACTATTAAAGTCCGTCATTCGCTGTGTCTTTACACTACACTTTCAATCCAGGCTCTATCTGCTCCTTATGCCGTCCATATAATCTGTTGCTTAATATCTCAGGAGTAGCTTGAATATGACTGGCAACCGTAAAATTTTGCACTTAGTCACTCATTCTTCTCTAAGTTGTGTCATGAATTTGTAAAATATACGAAGCCAGGAATGCAGAGGAAGTGGAGGAAACGAAACAGGGTTTGCGAGTAACCCCTTTTTGTCAGGATTAATCACAATAATGATCAACTTAATTACAATAATTATTATCGTTAGCATTCAGTATTTTTTACTTAAGCTGAAACTCCAACTTACCAAAGTATAGGCTGGTGAGTTTCAACTTTAAACGTGTCGGAGTCCAGGTAGCATTTCTCACCGAGCCCCGTTCTCATATAATCTGTGGAAACGTTTATTATTGCTACTTACTTTACTGCATGAATAATCAGAGGAGAAGCTTTAAGACTTCTACAGGTGTTTGTACAACAACAAGTGTAACCTTAAGGGATGAAATGATCTGCTGTAATAATGTAAATGCATTTGTTTAGTTAAGCTCCGTCCTTTCAAGGAAACTCGAGAATTGTTAAACTACCCTATTAATTTCATTTTATAGTTTCTGGGTTTATAATTCTTCCTTGTTTAACTCACAAGGAGATGTTATTTTCCGAGGTAGCTTAGGATTTACTCATAACTCATAAAATATACAATAATTTTATGCTCTCAAGGAAAGAATAACTTGAAATACAATACATTAAGGTAATTAATTGCGTCTTGCCTTGTAGAATACATTTCTTATACATTGAGTGATGTGAAAGATTTAAGCGGAAATCAAAAACTTCGCTAAATTGCTAAGCTAGATTTTAATTTTATTAATGGAAATCATCATTTAAAAAATTTAGATCAAATGAAGGAAATAAGTGAGAGTTTTCGCAGCTTCGCCACCATCACCACGAGAGTGCTATTTACCATTTACTACACCCTCACAAACTATTTCATACTTTGTGTAACAAATACTTAACAATGTGTTTTGTATCGAAACTCCTATTAAGAGAGACACACGGGATACTCAGGTGGTCTTGTGTTGCTTGCAGGACGCGTGCCGTACAAAATCTTGACTCACGAATTGCCCATTCTTCAATCCTTTCCATATCAGCCAGATTCACGAGCTATCTAGATCAGTATGACACATTTCTTCTAGATAAACCTAGGATAGCAGGAGCTGCGATAAAAAACTAAATATTCTAAACATTTATCAAACATTTCTGTATAAGAACAAGGCGATGAGGAACGGAATGAAACTTTTATGAAATATATGACAAGTAACAAAATGTGCTGGCTTTTCCTTCCGTGGCTTTAGGAGTCGAAATGTCAAAGATGCATTCAAATTTATTTTTATCAAGTTGGTATAAGCATAAAACCCAATAAAGAGATCACGTAGTTATTTAATCTTGCCATCTTGTTAATTTTTTGTATTCAACCACTCAACTATACATTTCTCTATACATACTTGTTCTTTGCATGGGGAAATTATTTCAATGACGCAATTACTTGGCTTATTAAAGTGATTCCTAGAAATTTGTCTGATAGGTTTATAAAATAGGCGTGCAAATAGAATATTATGCTTTCAAATGGATTACAATACAAACAAATGCTTTTCTGTTTGCTCTATTAATGTGTATCTCATTACAACAAAAATAATTATTTTATTGATCCGACGAAGAAAGAAGGAGCTCGTGCATATACATTTCAGATTTTCCTTGCTTAAGCAAAATCATGGGAAAAATTGAAGCGTTGGTCAACCCGAGAAAGCTATTTTAAACTTTCCTACACGTCAAGCACACGCCAATTATTTCCTTTGCTCAAGGTTTTGCGATTTTTGGGCCTCTCTCCTCTTTCCTTTCAACATGTGCAAACTATTTTTAAAAACCAAGATAAAACTTTTGACGGGTATAAACTTGTATCTGTACAGTATGGATTCGGTTACAAATCTAATTCTTTTATAATTTCCTCTTCTTTCGTTTTATACCTTATTGGAATGACTTTACTAACTCTAACGCAATCTTCTTTCTTGGGAGATAAACATTTGCCTGATTCAATGTAAGAGTTTTCTAGTTTTTGTCAATATCCGGACTTGATGGAATATCTTTGTCATTTTTTTAAGGTGGCCCGACCGTAAATTGTACAACACTGGTTTGTGGGCTGAACCTGGCTCTCTCGTGTACTGGGTAATGGCGAGTTATGAAATAGGATACTTGTCATCTTTGCTACTGATGTATGCTTTCGTTTGGATCAGAACTCCTAAACTGATGAATTGGTTGAATGGCTGGAATCCAATCGACCAACTTATTGCAGCGGAGTTTCACTTGTCATGTGTTTCAAACAATCTGGAATTCAGTTATAATATAATCTACAAAAGGTTAAAGCGCTATGTCACGATATTCATCTTTGTTGAGATTATTGCTGGAACACTTCTACTGCAATTGAGCTGGGACTGGAATTACCCTTTATATGTGGTCTCAATAATTACGATTAGCTATTTGCCTAATCTAAGCATCCTAGCAGAAGACACTACGGTCGTCTTGAGCTATTCAGTAATGGAACTTGCGTTTAGAACTGTATGCCCCAATTTGAACATTTCGTTCGTGGTTACTGATCATGCATGCAACTGAATTCTGATCTGAAATAACTTTTAGGTAGCAGGTATCATTAATGAACGCTTAAAGGAACTCGAATTACTTATGACAATTTCAGGACCGAATCTTTGTAATGTGAAACTTCACGAAGTTCAAAACTGGAATAAGATCTTGATAGGAATTCGTAGCCAAGCAAAACTAGCTGGTCAATGTTTCGCACCGAATGAATTGTATGAAATAGGCTTAACTATATATTTTGTCTCTTCTGGGTTATACATCATATCTGTCGTACTGGGACAAGAAAAATATGCTGACTGTCGATTCCTCGTTTGTTTGTGTGTTGCAATGTCAATTATGCACATTTTCAGATCTATACTCAAGCTACTACATGCTGTCCGAATAACTTCAGAGGTAAGCAAGACTAAAATAATTTACTGCAGGGCAATTCTGTAATAAGAAATGCTTTTGTTAGGAAAATAAATTGTAAGACTTGGTTAAGAAACTGGAGGTCAGTGTCGGACAAGTTTCAAAAGAATGTGCTAAAGAGGTATAGTCAACTTTTGTTGAAACTTTGTTTTGTTTGACTCAAAGTTGATGACTCGGAACTGTAAAATCTAATGAAACTGCAAGAGCAAGCATGCCGTGTGATTTATCTGTAAATATATTTCTGTTCCAGTTACGCAATATTCACAAAACGATTTCTCTCAAACCAACAGAAATATGTCTGGGTGGGTTTGTCACCTTAAACCATTCGTTGATTCTATCCGTAAGATTTTTAGCATAAACTAGCTTAAGAATCTAAATATAATCATGTATATGATAAATAATTGCATCTATTGCAGATGTTTGGACAAGTCTTAACTCAATTCATCGTTTTTATGCAATTTCAAAACTCTTAAGGAATAACTTAAGCCAGCATTCCGGATAAATCATTTAGTTCATTAATTGAGCATTTTTAACCTCGATAAAATGGCACAACTTTTGCACAGTAGACAACTTCATACATTAAGTATTGAAAATTAAATTAATAGCTTAACAGGCAAAGAGCAAAGTATTACGGTTGATCACGACTTGTATTAATCATTCTTGTGTCTCGGGCTGCAGCCGTACACTCCTGTAATTTATTCGAATCCAAGGCTTTGTTGAACTCGAGCTCATTATCTCTCGAAACCAAATTGATGTTTCTGCTTTACATTTATACCCACAAATTGGACGTTACAGAACTTAAATTATGGCTTAAATTAAAGTTATGTTGGAAGAATAAGAATTCTGCAGGATGATAAATGATTCATGAATATGACAACTAAGTACCCACAGAAATGCAATTACTGCACTGACTAAGCCAAGGAATCCAGGAACCACCCTCTTTATTCGAAGGTATACAGTATTAGGTTAGCTAAATTAGAATTAGAATTTGTAACGCAAAATATTCTTGCAAGTCTTTTGAACTATTAACAACTGCAGATAAAGCAACTTGTGCTTGTAACAATTCATTGGTACAAGTGCAAAGTTCACTAACAAACAATAGATCTTATGTAAGAACGAACGACTACTGCTTGTGCGAATTCATGATACAAGATACAAAAGATATGGTTAATTCAAATCTAGATTTTCAAACCAGGATTTTATACTGTACACTACTATCATCTACCACAGAATAGAATATCTCTTTACTAATCAATAATATTTCCTTACAACGCTGCACTCAATATAGTTTCAAAATTCTATGATGTTATACAAAGGATTCCTGCATACCCCTACGTTTATTTTAGAGACAGCTACGGATCCGTGCTAGCTTAATTTTAATGCGTATATTCATGCGTAAATTGTGAACGTGTCCTGCTTCAAGGTCTAGAACATTTAGAAAAAACCTAATAGTAACTGGGAACAAAACGGTTATCAGACAGACATCATAAGACACAGCGTGTGATACGCAGCAATTAAGTGACTTGGATGCATAGGTATAATTTGAAACAATAAGATCATGGTTCTTTGAACTAAACTATTGTTTCAACGTACAACTTGCTGCATTACCGTCACTTTTCTACGATGTGAACCTTACTGTAATGCGAAACACGCCCTAGAGTGACTACACCAAGAATTGAAAATTATGCTCTATACTAACCACAACCTGCACGAAATTAGTTCACCGTACTTTCTTTGCACAATAAGATGACTACGGGGTTATAATAATAACTAAACTGGTGCTTTGATATCTTCAGGCGGCGAATATGTACCTATTCTAGGTTTAGATGAGTAGGAGGAATTTCAATATCATTTATCATCTCCAAACTCCCAAGTTAGTTGGTAGGTCGCTAATTGATGTTCAACCGAGACACATATTTTGTGATTTGGAATAGTTCTCAAACAAAAATGTAGATCATTTGTCAAAACTGTGACCACAAATGACGGAATTAATTGGTGTAGCTTAAATTATAGCATCGTTCAAAAACCAAACTTTGTACCTATTTGAATCAGATTGTGAATGAATGTGAACCTTTCACCTTTCCAAGATCGTTTTGGCCTCAAGTGATCATACTCATGTGTTTCATCAGACATTGCGGCACTCTATTTTAACTGCTGAAGAATTATCTAATGACTCACTCAGCCCCGAATGCCAATGCATTACAAATCATACATAGCCCATTGCAATTCAATCCGCGATCAATCTCCAATCTTGTTTAGTATGAATCTTTTATTGGATCACTGGTTGCAAAGTAAAAGTGTTATATGTTTCACGTTAACAGATAATTTAATTAACTTTTTCCCCATGATTTTTGAGTAATAATCGAAACTTATATTGCAAGCTTTATTACATAAAAGGGAATATACATTGTATGTATGTGCAGCGGAACAAGCGTAAAATGAGACTTTCGTAACAATTGTTTGTAATGGATTAGTTGAATTCATCTTTCCCATCCATCCGTTGTAGCTCTAGCTAAATTGTTTTGTTCAAAATAGTTTGCTTAACTTTTAGTTGCATCTTTAGAAGTCACAACAAAGAGAATCAGCAGGTGTGAAGTTTAGAACTGACACAGACCAAAAAGCCAATCGGTATCATTAAATATTTTCAATTCAACTTTTCAATTAGTTATATAATCTTAAAGCTCACAAGCTCAGTGAGAGGAGGCCACTCTGATTATCTCAAGTTCCCAGAGACGACGACGATGAAGTGATACACATATTTGGATCTAATTTTATACAGACGGATTGGTGGGGATTTGATTGATACTCTTCATCACTATCTTCCTTCACTAGAAGATGTAAAAGTTTACTAACAATGAAGCAACAACCCTTTTCGCTGCTAGTAATAAAAGACGATTACATTATTACTGTAACCTTATAAGTTTAAAGTATGTAAGATAAGATTCTAAAATGCTAAAGTCGTTGGAAATTAGAGTCTAAAATGAATAGGGCATCAAATTGTGTTGAGCAAAACCCATAAAAACTAGATCGAGTCGTGAGAAACTTAAAAAGATGCTGATGGGACTCCGATACTGCAACACATCATAACCCATATTTGTCGACTTCTGCTTCATATTTGATAGCAAAAAAACAGTTAACGTGTTTGCTTACTCATTACAAAGGCATTGATCGTTGATCTTATTATGGAGTTAATTTTATGATTATGACTCACGTGTGTAATTCAGAATTGAATACGTGTAATTATTATCGATAGAACATTTTGAAATTCAACCATACTTGTATGTACGCAGCAGTTCAGTACTCGTAAAATTTAATGAAGTCATGTTACATTCTTAACGAGACAGTTCAATAGTTTAATATTAAAAGAGTTGTGACACCTTATTTTTCAAAGAGATCCTGTGACGTTCGGTACTGTTGTAATAAGTACCTACTTATTGAAAATTTAAAAGACTTTAGGTTAGATAGTTTGACAGTATCAATTCACTTTTTGAGGTTTTTGAAAAAATCCTTCTGCAAAGTCTCTAGTGTTAATGACATTATTTATTCTGTTTAAAAGTTTAAATAATCTGCAATAAAATTAAAACTGCATTTAGCGCATTATTATTCAACAGTGTCATTATTGCCTCCCTCAGTATTAAGACAGAATGACGGAAATCAAGGGTTGGGTCTTATTTGTTATTAAAATTATTAAAATATATAGTGCAACAAGGATAAATTCCAATTGTGCTCTAATTCTAGTTCTTTTTTACTTCTTATTGTTTGGAATATTTGAATATTATGAATAGTCACTCAAAAAGATTATGCTGAGGGTGCAGAAAGAAATGTATGCAAGATGACTCAAGTTAAAAGGCAGTAATAAAGCAAAAATGCAAGGACGCATCATGTTCTCACAGGTCCGTGTAGCCCAGAAAAATAATTGTCACAGAAAGGTGCATAATTATTGCTTAATATACCTCCAAGCACTTTATCACTATATCACGCTTAATGTGATTTCAAGACAATTTCTATGTGACAAGGTTGGTTGTTGTTTGTTCACGACAAAAAGGCCTCTTTAACCCTGTCATTTAGTATTTACTGATATTTTTCAATTACACGTTTCACAGAAGTTGAAGGGTACTGAACTACTAACCTACACGGCATCTCACCGATACCTCAAGGGGCACTAATAATAACCATTCAAGCTTCAAGTACAAAATAATTAGCATATGCCATTATTAAAGAGGTAACTCTCGGGATACGTAAGAGCATGTGAGCCGTTCAAATAGATGTCTAAATCGATGGCAAATCCAGGACAGACAGACACAGTCTTGATAAAATGTATTCTCGTTCCAAGAAAATTCCAAAAATATATTACTCAATTAACTGTCCTAAAAAATTCCAGTACAAAAAACCCTGAGGGTCATCAAATTGATTCAATCAAGTCAATGTCACGCGCTCTGTACAGGAAAATATATCTTTCAATCCGTTTACGACAAAAGTCTACCAGAACTGTCTCACTTTCTAAAATGTCTCTCTACGAATCGAAGCTTCAAACTCTGTTCAGTATTCCAACTGTGATTTCAACAACCGAGAGAAGTCCATTCCAATCTTACAACACAACTTCCTTTCCCATCACAACTAGCATTGTTGCAATATCAGAATCATCTTCATCTCCTGAACAATATAACACTGAACTTGTCTACTCTGCCATATCTTCTACTGAACCTAATAAGAACCAGAATCAACTTCCGAGTGATATTGAATCTTCTACATTTCTCCCATTCACAAATTCAATCACAACCGACCTTCCAGTTGACACTGTTACTGAGCTCACAATTTTCGTCAACTCAACATCTCCAACAATAAATGAAACCTTATTTAACGCAACTCAAAATATCACTGAAAACACAACCAATATATTTGTTACTTTACAAGCACATCCTTACACATTAGACTTGTTACTATTTCCCTTATTCATAATTTCACTCTTGTCCTTCCTCATCAACATTGTATCATTGCATCTTGTTCTTAACGACTACAACCTGAGCATTCGCAAGCACCCGACAAACTCCACGATAATAAGCCTCTCCTTGTCCAACATTCTGGGCATAATATTTCTCGGATTTGTTACAATAATTCCTCACAAAATCTGTCTCCTTCAAGCATTCATCGAAACCTTTTATAGCTCAGTCTGTCTCTTTTCCCTGTGCTTGATAAGTCTAGACAGAGTCGCTGTAAGTGTTCTTATACTAATCAAAATACTTTTGTGCACACACATTCATTCACCGTAATTTCCCTTTCCCTGCAGGCAACAAGAAATGTCCTCTACTATAACCGAACGTTAAAAGAAAATTTTATTCACTCGATGCTCCTCATATGGATCCTAAGTGCACTCGTCTCCTTGATGGATGTGAATCTACTTGGAGTTGAAAAGGTGATGCTTTATAATAATAATCTAACCTTTTCGTCACAAAACCTCTCTCTCTCTCTCTCAAAAGCTATTTCATCTATGATCCAAAAACCTATCCAATTCAATAAAACTCTCATGTGTGTGTGCACTTTCAGGTTTTCCTCACAACGAATTCCTTTGTGTGTTTCACCAAGTCTCACTACCTTCACATTTACAAAGTGATTCCAATCTCGTCTATTTCCTGTAGCTGTATCTACCTTTTGATAAAAGCCAAGGAAAAGTCCAGCACAATTGGAATCCGGGTCATGCATGAGCCTTACAACACGAGGTACCCTATAGACAACCTGTTCACCCTCAGGAAGTTCCGCGTCCCTGCAAAACCTCAACAGGACAAAGTCACTCTGAACTATGTCCTCATTTGTTCCCTTTACTTGGCTCTCCACACTCCGACCTTAGTCAACTTCATCCTCAAACTTTCTTCTTCGCATTATTCAGACATCTCTCTCAACTACATTGCAACTCTCTTTGAACTTATTAGTTGTTGCATAACCATAACCAACTTCATGGTCCGCCCTGATTTCAAACAAGCTCTACACACATTCCTATCTCAGGAATGACTTTCTCCCTTTCTTCCATGACTTTCCTCCAAATGACTTTCTCCCACTTCCTCCATATACATATCTCCCTACTGCGCATCAAATTCTAAACCTAATACTTATTACTACCAATTTCTAGTCATCCATGTGTAGTATCAATTTCACTTCACCTTTACCAGAATAATAGACTTTCCACCACTTTCCCTTTCTCTCTCTCTCTCTCTCTCTCTCTCTCTCTTTCGAAAGTCTCTCTCTGCCTCTGCTGCCTGTATATATAGTCACTTAAGTAATTCCTCGTCATCATGAGAATTGTCAGAAGAAGTTTCTAGCTGCACTTCTTCGTTTATTGCATTTAGCCATTAGTCTAATTGTGATCGATGGTATATATACACTACACTTATTGTACATAGTAGTACATACACTAATAAGACTCCTCTTAGTCTTCACCTACTCATCAGTTCATCACGTCATTTCCTAAAGAGCGTGATGAAAGTGGAACACTAAAAAGTGAGTCTACCTCTACTACCTCTACATTCGTCGACGACTACGCGTCTCTCATCGCGTCGTCGGGAGAAAGTCACACGTAGTCTTGAAGGAAGTCGGAGTCTGGTTCTGACTCAAGCTCAGTCAGTTGATCAGTTGGCAGCTGGACACACCAAAACTCACTCTCTCTCACTCTCTCTCGATTCAATTTGTCTCACATGGAATTGTACTACTGCACAGGAATCAAGACTAGTGTTGTTATGATTGTGTGTCATGCTTTCACACGCTCGGTGTTGTAAACAACCACAATAATAATAATAATTAATATTAATTACGTAGAGGAGAAAGCAATTAATTAGGTGGAAAGTAAAAAGTAGTGGTCGGGGGAAAAAAGGAGCTGTTCTTACACCTGTTGTTGTTGTATACTAAGGACAATATTAATTACGTTAATTGACGGAAAGGTAGTAGAATTGAATTGTTTGTTTGGAATATAGATAATAATAGTTACCAATTGCTGTGTACACACTCAGGTGAGAGTAAGGTATGTATATTTTGTTTTTATGAAAACGGATTAGAATTGGGAGATTAAGTAATATTGCTTTTATATTGTTGGGTTGAGCAGGTGACGGTGGTGCGTTTATTATTGAAGTATTGAGTAAAGTTTAACCATAGTTTAACGTTGACGATTAATTGACATGGCCACAGCGTCAGCTTTAGACGACGATCAACAGGGTAGACAAAGACGACACGGGTCACCGATAAGTGATAGGAGTCAAGTTTCGTTGGAGGAGGACGATTTGGCGTCGCCTAATCCGACAAGAGACGCACTGGCTGAAGGAATTGTTTCGCTGTTGTCGCCTACGCTTAATACTCTAGATCAAGGCGTTCTTGCGACAAAGTAAGTGACAAGTTGAACAGTTAAATTATTGAAGGGATATTGTAGTAGAATTGTTATTTGATGTACTGGGTTTGTTTTTTTAAAGAAGGAGTCAGGAGGAATTGTCGGAACAAATTGCATTGTTGACAGATCAGCTTAAGGTGATTTCTGCTGAACAAGTTTGTCCGATTGACTTAGACGGATACGTGACCAGATTGGGGACAATAAAAGGGAAAATAAACGTTATTTCATCGGTTCTTCACGCTGCGCAGGTATATTTGAGGAAAAAGAAATGCAAATCATATACACAAGAAAGAAAGTATGGTATTGTGTTACCATTTTTGTGTCTTGTATTTTGTTTCAAATAGGAGCGACTGAATAAAGTTCACGAACAAGCTGTAAAAGAAGCTTCAAGAAGAAAGCCATTGCTTGAACCAGCGCCTGTGTTTAGTTCTACTGGAGGAGCAAGCGCTTCAGGAGGAAGTCAAAGTCAGTCCCTGCAAGAACCTGCTGTTGAACCAGAAGAAGGTGAAGAACAAGTTGAGGGGAAACAAGACAGCAATAGAAATTCAAGTTAAACACAAGTCCACATTTTGCAGTATTTTGCACTCTCATACGAAGAAATAGTAATTGTTAGTTTTTTTTGAAATTCAAGTACTTTGTTTTGTTTTTGTTAATCTATTGTGAAAATGGAAACTCCAGTCATTCCGTCTAACACTGGTCATAATAGCTTAGTTTACGAGCCTGCTGAGGATTCATTTCTACTGTTAGATGCTTTAGAGCTAGAGCTAGGGGAAAATTGGAATGGAAATAATTTCAAGGACAAAGCTGTAATTTTAGCTCTAGAAGTGGGTTGTGGGTCGGGTATAATTTCAACCGCATTAGCAAAATCTCCTGTATTATCAAACGTACTGCCGTGTGTTTTTGCTATTGATATCAATCCCCATGCTTGTCTGCTGACGCAAAAGACAGCTGAAGCAAACATAATTGGGAGTTCAAAAGTTCAGCCCATTTTAGTTGATGGTAATAAGAATTTGTCTAAAGTTTTTCGTGAACCACTTGATTTGATTGTTTGCAACCCACCGTACGTTCCAGTAGTTCCTGGTGAAAATGAGGAAGATGCAGCATCAGGTGTCTTAGAAAAGTCCTGGTCTGGTGGGCCCGATGGCAATGAGTTTATTGTTCCTTTCTTAGCGGATGTAAGTTCAATGTTAAACCCTTCTGGAGTATTGTATTTGCTGTTAAGTAGCTGGAACAACCCTGAATCCCTCTTAGAAAAAGTGGCTAGGCCAAATGGACTTGAAGGAACACTAGTGATCAAAAGAACAGCTGGAAGAGAACGCTTAAGTGTTTGGCGATTTCATAAATCAGAGATTTTGTCATCCACTGTTTAAAATATTTTTGTAGCGGCAGCAGCTCAAAATTAGTTTACGATGTATTGTAGGTGTCCACTTGACCTAACATTAAGAAAGTTGTATTTGTCGAGGTAATATCTAACAATGTCTGTAAAAACTACTGTAATGTAGTATAATTGATCTTACTAATTAATATTGTCACTTGTTGTGCCACACCATTGTAACAAATATCTTTACTAATCCCGTAGCTGTTTGGTGTACTTGTATACTTGTACTGGTCCAGCCTTACTGTATGTCTATATGTACTAATTACAATTACAGTGAGGTTTCAAGATGTGGATAAATTTTACGTATAAATGGCATTTGCCAATTGAACTGCTTAGTCCAGTGTGAAATGTGTTAAAAGAACCAAGTGTTAAGCAAGAAACAGAATCAGAACTATCTAAATATAGTCACATAAAAAGTTAAGTGTAATTTCTAACTCAGTCATTCCTGTAATATGGTCGTATATATTATTTCCTGTGAGGTATAAAACAGTGTATCATTATTAAGATTTGTTGTTAACTTTTGATTTATTCGTCGTGTTGAATAAAACGTGGAGCATGGAGGGAATATTTTGTTTTAAATATCTAAAAAGTTTCCCAATTATTTAATTAAATACAATTTACTGAGACAAATGCCTCGAACTAGATAATTATGTCTTTCATGAACCAATCCACACGTGAGAGGATTAATGTAATAATAACAAACACGCAGGCCACACTTTACTCAACTACACCACTTACAGGAAGGCAAGAAGACGTCAACAACCATTTTAAACTATCAATCGCACTTCGTAACTCTTTCCCCAAATACACAATATACAACTAAACAGACAAACTGATGACTAAACAACCGTTCAACAGGGAATCTTGTAGAGGAATTTATTTGCGCCAGAACTGAATTTGAACTTTGGAAGTTGATTTTTACAAAGCTTTAACTTTTAGCTGCTTCATCTTCGGTTGCTTACGCTTTTTCTCTCTTTTTTGTTCTTTTTCTTCCCAACGTCGTTGTTTTTCAGGATCATCCTCCTACAGAAAAAAAGTTGAAATCATTTGTTAATTACGTCCAACTACGACTTGCAACCTTAAAGTGGTAGGAAAAAGCCAAACCTGCAAGATTCGTTCTTTTTCTTGTCTCCGTTTTTCCTCTTTTCTTGCAGCAGCGGCTTCCGCTCTAGCAGCGTGGGTTTGTTTGAGGTAAGCTTCTTCTATCTTCGATCTATTTTTTTCCGCTCGCAATTTGCCCTAGTCAGATTAAGATTAGATTAGAACTTTAATTACCCTTCTAATTTCATAAAAATTGCTTTGTCTAATAAAGCTTTGATCAATGTTAACAAAATCTGATTTCTTACATCTCGAGAAAGACGACATCGCTTCATACGATCAATAGTATGGAAAATGAATTGGAAAAAAGGTTTCATATCTTCAAAGACCTTATCAGCATTGTTACCACTCGGAGAAGTTGGCAGATTTAACGTAAAAAACAAGAATCTTCTTGGTTCTGGCGGCTTTAAGTCTTTGGTGGTTTCACTATAAAAAAAGATACATAACATCAACTGCCCTTATTGAAGGGAGAAAAATATTCTAAATAGCAATTTGTTTTCTTACGGCTCAGTATTTTTAAGTCCTGTGAACTGATCAGTAATATGGATGTAGTCAATAAGATGAGCATATTTGTTTATCACAGCGACAGTCCGAGAATCCAAGAATGCAGACGCCACTTCGGTCATTTCAGCCATGACGGAGAACACGGTAGGAAGCCCAAACTTTTCGCCTGGTTTCTTGTCCGGACAGTAGTTTGCTAAGTCGTTGTATTCCTTCGTTATTTTCGCTGCAGTTTTCCTAGAAGCCACTGCAAGCACAAGACTGTCCATATCCTCTTTTCCCATTTCTACTGAAACCCGAAGCACATCCTTGGCTGGGCGGAAGATGTTAGCCAGTATCGAAACCAGGTCTTGTCTCTATAATACGAATTGAAATGCTAGTATAAACACTCGCTATTTTAACTACAATGTAATTTTGATCGAATCTCGTTACTTTCAATAATTTCAGCTCCAGTAGCATTCCTTCGCAACAAACTCGACCAGAACACCACATTTGATAGATGGAATCAGACATCTTCTGGTAATTTCGAGTTCCCTGATCATCTTCTAAAATCGTTGTATCTCCTAATAGAGTAAAGTTGTCTTCCAAAATACTCCAATTGATATCGAAAAAGGATTGGGCAATCCGCTGATTTTTGTAACGCCCCATAATATAATTCAACATATAGACAACAATTCCCAAAATCATTAACAACTCAGCCCAGTAGGCTTGCAATCCTCGAGCAGGTAAAGGAACGGGAGTGATAGTTAACTTAGGCGGAGGCAAGTCTTTCCGCTTAGAACCTCCTTCGTCCTCGAAGTCGTCATCATCGATTCCTTCAAACTCATCATCCTATTGTCCAATCGATTCAATCAAGCCATTTTAATCAAATAATTTTATGAGTACATGTTATTTTTCACTTCTTCAACTCACCTCAATATCAGTTTCGTCTTCATCGAATTCTCCTTCATTTTTGGATCGCTCGTTCTCATCGTTTGGCACAATCTCGTCAAATTCTCTGGATGACAGTTCATCATCTTCTTCTTCCTCAACCGGTACTTCTATAAACAATTCCAGAATTCAGTCCTATGTATTTACACCATTCCTAATTCCCTACCATAAAAATATCACTGGATAATCCTTACTTTTTTGGGCCTGCGATGACGACGACTGTTGACCAGGTGGTGGAGACTTTGATCGCCTTCCTCTTGCTTTCGCTAATTCATCTTCATCAAAATCGTCATCAAACTCTGCAAAGTCGTCATCATCCTCGACTTCCTTAGCCCCGTGTGAAGAGGTAACCAATAAGACCAGGGTCACAGCCGCCGCTACCAGAAGAATCCTATGCAAATTCATCTTTTTGCTTCACATCAGATTTCCCCCTGTCGATGCTTCAACACCCGTCCCCTGCAGAACACGTCCGAAGTCCCCAACGACGATTCTTTACACAATCTACACCAAAAGGAAACTGCGATTATTAAATAACAGCTCGTGTTTTCTTCACGTTAACCAAAAACTAATGCGCCTTACCTCAAAGGAAGATTCCCCACAAGTGTTTCGGTGGTGTTGTAAGTTAATTAGGAGCGAGAGAAATCACGACAGACTGCGAGCAAGCTATTTTTACGACTGAGGCGAAGAAGTTTTTCACCCGGAGTGACAATTGCAAATGCAGACAAATTCAAATTCCGCGGGAGACATGCGGCCGACCCAGCCCAGCCGGGTATTCCTCGCATGCTCCCAACAAAGTGAAAGTGGTCTCATGTTTGGAAAACGAAAGTGATGAAGGTTAAAACGCACATTAATAATTGCCAATTGCTAATTGCTAATTAGTAATAATAATCGTTGATGAATGTGAACTTATTATTGTACAATGATAATTTATTGATGGTCAGTACTGATAAAAGGTGAAAGGAAATTCAACAATAATAATAATACACCTCAGTATGCGTGCATGCACATGATTATGACAAAATGTTAAAATTAAATATCACAATTTTTCTTTTAAATCTAACTGAAGAGCAATATTTACTAAAAGATGAACGCGAGGATATTTATCTCTAAAAACCAAATTTCAAGTATTTAAATAATAGCACAGATAAATTTAATCACACAACACAGAACACAGCACATCACTAGCAAGTGCAAAGACTGAGAATCTCTTGAATAATCTGCATTAATTACATGACATTCAGTATGTCAAAATCTAATCTTCTATATGTATTATTATGTATTCTTCTTTGCTTTTACTCATTTTGTAAATCATGTTGAAGCGTGGGATGATAAAAGGTCTGGTAACATATTGCTTGATCTATCGTTATCTGAATCTAAGTTTGTTGCATACTTGGAGTCTGAGGCTATGTCGCAAAGTTGTTCAGACTTTACTGATTCACCTTGTCCTACGAACTGAACAACTGGAGTTTCAAAAGTGGGGGCTGATGAGGACAGATGAGAACTTTGAGCGGACCAAATTGTAGCATTTCCAGTTAGAATGTTCTTAGGTTTATCGTGAAGTGGCTTTGAAGATGACGAATCAGTCGTAGGAGTCACAGTAGTATTAAGGGGTGCGTAGGGTGCATTGGAATTTTCAGTAAAGTTTCTAAACGCTTTTCCAATGTTTGATGCTAAACTATAGAGCATTCCAACGGTTGCATAAACTCCTCCGATGACCGCACACAGTCTTACTAAAAATCTCCACCACGGATATGTTTCTTCTTTTACCTCTACCTGAGAAGGAGTAAAGTCAGTCATTAGTTTTACTCTTATAATTTTAAATTATGGGATTCAATATTATAAATACACTTACTTTCAATCCGCTCATATCATATTTGAAGAATATACCAGATATTCCATGAGATCCTTTATCATGATCAATTTCCCTGGCAAGCTCTCTCACTGAATACTGAAAGGTTTTGTAAGTTCCAAACTTTGTCTTAACAATTGTGGGCACAACTTGGATGAAATATTGATAAGACATGTGATCTGGAGTTTAAAGCATTAAAGAAATTAAAATCCAATTACACGAGTAGCATAAACGATTTTACAGAATAAGATTAATTTACTCACTAATATTTGCAATTTTCTCATCGCCCTCTAAGGGGTGGACGACAGCAGGTGTACCATCTCCGAATGAAAATTTGTAAATCCGATGTGAAAAATTGTAATCCCTATCTGACATAAAGGCAGCAATATGAGCGTGACCTCTAGGCAGCGGTAACGTCTTTCCTGCGGTAATATGGAAATTTCCAGCCACTTTATTCAGAACCAAGCTTCCATGCAGTCTACAAGCCATTGCAGGGCCCATTGAGAATTTCTCCTTAGACGTCCTATGTTAATTCACAAAATATTTTAATAACTTATTTACCAAATTTGCTAATATTATCATCGTAATATGTTTCACAAAAAGTTTCCCACTTACAACTTAGGCATCTCAGCATACATATCGATAAAATCTTTATGCCACAGAAGATTTTGTAAAGAATGATATTGTTCCCTCAAGTAGGAATTTAACTTTGCTTTCGAGCTGAAATAATTTCTTTGCTTTGTAGAAAGTTCGAAGTACACAAATTCCTCTTCCAGTTCGCCAAATTTCATCACATTTTGATTCGTAGAGTCCACAATGTCAGCTCCGATAACTGCGATTAAGCCATAGACCATAATTTACTAATATTCAAACTCACGCCTCATTGTGTAATCGTGTAGTATTCTACTTACTTGAACAAGGCATTGCAATTGTGATGTCCACATTGATTTTTATTTTCTCATCCAAATCTGTATCCGGACTGAAGTAGAATTTGTATCCTGTGTTAAAGAAGTAACTCATCTCTAAAATGACTAGCCACGAGATAATAATCAGTGCCACGATTGAGGCTGAAAATTAAAAATAAAATGGTTGGAATAAAATCATTCGTTTCATAATGAATCATCAAAAATCCAGATATCTCAATAATTTAACAGACCTGTTCCACCATAAGATGTAGTTTCGACACATGTCTCAGGAACCTTAGGAAAGGCATCAAGATTTTCAACAGCTTTTAAAACTGCAGGTTTCCTCCGTCTGATCAATGTCTGAGGGTCTGTGGCCATGTTCAGGATGAAGCTTACTCACTGAATACTTTCAATTGAAATTATATTCATGGACTCGATCTATAACTACTTTGGAGGTGGCTGGTCTGTTTTAATTCTAAACCCGATATTGCTTTGAAAATTGAACTTCTAATTACTATTAGAACAACTTACTATTAGAGAGGTTTGTAAAACAGTCTACAATCTAAAACAACTAACAATAAATTAATCCACCCGACAGTCTACAATCTAATTACACACCTGTTACCATTCTATGATTATTGCAAACACAATTGACAATTAAAGCAATTGAATTTTCAGTGAACAACTTTCTGTGAGTACCTGGGAGAGGACCGTTTTCAAAAAATCTACTAAAATTTTTAGATCAGAAACCAAACTTTTGAAATATTAACTGTATCTTCAATAATTCCATCCCTAGTAAAATATTTTAAAAATCAATTCAATTACAAGCAAATTACAATTACTTGGGTGAATTGAAAGTTTCCCTTTGCAGCAGCATTTCAAACTTGTATTGAGAAAGAATTCTTGGTTGCCTGATGTCAGACTACGACGAGTTGGGTAATGAAAATAGAAAACCTAAAATTGCTATCTATGTAAATTAGGCGTATTTACAGTACAGAAAGGGAGGACTAATTGACTAAAGCCGGATTGTCCGTAGTAGTAAAGAAAACACCTGAAGTGTAGAATTTGACAATTTACTATATATATTGACATTGACACATCACACAAATTCAACTTGCCCGAAGTGCCAGAAAGATCACAACCATAAAGATTTCTCTTCTTTCCTCAAAGCTCATAGTAATACATGTCTGCTCGATGATCTTCAAGACAAAGTTCTCATTTCACAGATACTTGCAATTGGTACTATTATTATAATGTGCGATGATGAATACCTTTAAT
>Ga0194135_10000122_pt1 | contig 43147 bp, 24 predicted proteins | sample LitLau_LLRF_2013_FD_134024 | JGI IMG/M metagenome (GOLD analysis project Ga0194135, IMG submission 134024) | Freshwater sediment microbial communities in response to fracking from North America - Little Laurel Run_MetaG_LLRF_2013 (version 2) | ecosystem: Environmental > Aquatic > Freshwater >...
GTTACATACAGAGGTTTTTCGATGGACCCTGTAGGGTCAGTTTTTGAAGTTCCATCCGAAAATCTTTTTGCCCCATGTCAGAAAAGCGTTTTACTAAACGTCTGCACTTGGGGAAAATCGCTAACTTGCAGATTTACGCGTTTACAAAGGCAAATGTGAAGTAACTTTTTCCGGTGTTTTGGTTTCCAATCTGCGAGGATCTCTAGTTGCACGATAAATGGGACGCCCTGTATGTATATTAAGACAAAGTTACGTAAGGGACTCAATTCTATTGTGATCTTTCACAAGAATCGACTCTTAAACTTGTCCAAGCTTTCGATTCTCTGCCTATTATGTCTCGTGTTCTAATAAGCTTTCACCACAGAATTGACATTGAGACTATTTAGGAGAGTTATTTTGAAATTTATATACTTTATGTTTATATATACTTACATATTCATTTAGCTGTGCGTGTTCTGTTAACACACCTGTGTGCGCGTTGATGTAGTTTAATAATAATAGCAAACATATTAAGTAGATTGAATGTATAAGTCTTTAGAACTGGCTGGAGACACGACCGCACGGCATTCTTTCATTAATTTAGAACTACATGACTACAAGTAGAAACGTGTGTGCGGAAGACTTTCTTTTTTTGAGGCTTGACATGCCTTTTATTTGTAACAATGCGGCTATTGTTCCTCAGTTTAGCTCTTGTGAATAGTCTCTCCTTGGGGTGTACTGATGAACAAAGCAAAGGAAATCAAGTAGACACCCTAGAAATTAGTGAATCGATATCGTGAAACAATATAATTCTTTCTTGGGTCATGTAGCATTGTATTACGCACTTAAGAATCCGCTTTTTCTCAGGCGATTTAATTACAAATTGTTGCCTATTTTTATTACATTTCTGCGCATAATATCTAGTATTGAGTATATTCATAAGAGTAGTAGATCTCAAGAAATATGTTCGATTTTCGTTTACGTGCATGATATTACTAGGTAGACTATTAATATTGTTATAGTGCTGCATTTGAATGTGTGAGCCAGAATTGCAATTTACCAGTGACCTAGGGCGAAGGATATAAAATGTCACTTCCATTCACATGAAGTCATTCATAATTCATAAACGATTCGGTTGCTGAATATGATTTGAAGTGCTTAAATTTTATCTAGATGAAAACTCACGTCACATAAATGTCAAGTCAGACCTGACCTAACATAAGTTATATGTTTTTCATAGGAATTAAATCTATTCTTGACCGAGAGTGAACTCTGTCATCAATGTATATATTATGTGGAACTTACAGAGTGACGCATAACAAATGATTGTGAGCCAGTCGTATCTGGATATATGCCATTGGACGGTAAGAACGAATCTAGTGATAAATGTCAATGAAACAAATAGTTTTTCGTATTTTCTAAAATTAAACCAAAAGTTGCGTGTTTTCCTGTATGCATAGGAAGTGAAGGAGGAGGACTTATACGTACAATTTCAGAGAACCAACGCGATTATTTCTTTGACAAAAGTCACAAAATTCAGTTTCAAAAGTCGAGGAACATATAATAAATATAATATCGCGCATAGAGAGGAGATCAGCATATATTGTAGTAGGAAGTAGTTTGAGTAGTTTGAGGATTTAGGGACAAACCTCTTTGCCACAAATAACAGAAGGAAAGTTCATAGAACACGCAGAGAGAAGTTTGTTCAGTTTTAGTTTGCGTGTTGTATGGTCGTAGTAGTATTTGAAGGGATAAATATGCTGCATCGCAATGTTGTTATACTACGTGTATGTGTATGAATGTGTATTTTATCCGATGAAAGGACAAAGTTAGCCAATTAGATTAGATATCGATCCTTCTTTCTTATATGACGACTTCAGTTGTAGAACTCCAGCAGACTTCCTTTCACTTACTTCCACAGTGTTTTGTTCTAAGGTTGGACTTTATGAATTACTTATAAATCCTTCTCAAGTAGTTTGGTCCTGTAACCCGTCATGGCCAATGCTGTCCCAAAACTACACTTCCTTTTTCAAATTATAATGCTCCTTTTGGAACAGTGAAACCTTCTCTTATCACAAACACAGAGTCCATAAATATACACTGCTGCACTAATATGCCAAGCTGCCTAACTTAGTCCGACTGTAATATATCTGCTACCTTGTCCAAAGACATTTTAGATTTGTATGGTAATAATATTGAGACACAAGGGGTGTCCAGCCTGTGTATTACCTGTCTCTCTCTCACTGTCTATATATAGTTTAAAAGACAAATGTATTCCCTCACCACCTCCTTTGGTATTAAATAAAACAATTTTTCCCATTACGTACATTATTGCTCCCTTGAATTCATAGTCACCTGAATTTGCTAATAAAAGAGAGAAAATACCTTTCCAAGTTGCGATTTCCAACTACTCACAGAATTTTATTCGTGTGGAAGTAGACACAAGACTGAGGGCCAACGTGTAATAATAGAAAGCTCATTTTGGAACACAACCTTCTCCAGTTCATTTCTAATTCAACTTCACCATTGACATTTACTGGATGTATATGTGAGTCTATTTACCATCCATGTCACTCCTAACCTTATGTGCCAACGCATAATGCAATTATTCCTAATCTTTTTAATTACTGATAAACTGAATGCAATTTACAAAATTGTGTGTACTTCTGTGTGTGTATACTTTGTGCTAGATTTTCTGTGAATGTAGATACAATACATTGTAGTTTTGCTTTGTATACTTCCCTGAGACTTTTTCTGAAAGAAGATAACACGGCGACTATTTAGTTTATTGTACATATCGTACATAATACTTGACTGATAGAACAAGTTTCAAAATGTTTGTAGTCTCTTCCTTGCGTTAAATATGCCATTAAATAATTATGTGCAATATATACTTAATGATTAAAGACACTTAATTCTTTGTCTTTCCTCTTTGAGAGTTGTAAAAAATTCCCTCAGGTGAAGGTCGTTTTGTATCCTTCGTTCTTCATAAATGTATATCGCTATAGTAGACTCTAACAAATGAGTGTAGTCGGTTAACCTACTCGCACACACATAGAGAATGTAATTATTCTCTGGAACGATAAACATAATCATTCACTGTCTTTAATAAGCTCGAGAGATCTTTTGGGAAATTATACTCAGTCAGAACAGTAAAAAGTGATAAGCTATTTTCAAATATGTATCATGATATGCATTCTTTAGTCTTTCATCTATTTTTGACTACGCGCAAGTTGAAAGTGTACAGCTACAGCATATTAATACATTCTTATGTATGAAGTATTAATATAGATATATATTTAACCAACATATTACATAGTCGATGGGGATCTTTGATAAGTCCTATCTGTCTTGAAGATCACTTAACTCGCTTACAAACATCACCTGTGCCAGCACTATACATATATATATATATATCGGTTTGGCACGGTAGGTTAGTTTTCCTGGTATTTACACAGCCGGTAGACAGACATCTTTTTAGAACCTTCAACTGTAGCGACGTGATGATTAATCTTGTGTTCTTTGGCATTATTGAACTAATAATTGCAAAGAAGAAGAAGAAGAGTGTTCAGTAGTAGAATGTTCCCAATTAGTCAATTCTTCCAGCAAGATTTTGTGTTCATTACTTCTCATTCTTTGGGTTAACCTTGAAGAACACGGAGAGAGCAAAAGTTTACAGGTTGTTTCATTTTTATTGCAAGTAATTACTTTACATCCTTCATCATCATCATTAATGGTAGTAATTGTACCTTTGAGATGCTGTGCAGTGTGGGCAATACAGCATAAGTAGGAGACCAGCAGCACACTCCGTGCAATATCTTCATAGACGAAATCACCAAACAAACACCTGTCTGTTTTGTTGGTCGGAATAAAGCTTCTCTATACCATGAAATGAAATTATTTGGCATTCCACTGTCTTGATTTAAAGATCTCAATGACGTAAGACAAGAGAAATTACTGTTTTTCATAGTTTGTGTGTTCTTTTTAGCAATTATCTCAATTCTTCGATTTATTTGTTTCCTTCCTTGTTACTTTAGACTTGAATGTGTATTTTTGTGTGAAATACTTCTACTTTTGCAAGTAATAAATGATCGATAATTGAGTGTTCGGGAATAAAGAGATATATAAAGAATTGTGAAATCAGTTAGATTGCGTTTTCCTTCGTAATTTCCATCTCACACAAACGAATTAAAGAAATATAAGTTCGGTGCAACTGATGATGATGGGTAATTAAGGTGGGACTTGATGAAGTTTATGCGATTTTGCAGAAAAACTGCATTCTGCGTTTTGCAAAAGTTAAGTTATGTTGTTGTTCAAGTGCAATTGATGAGACTTAATGAAGGAGCCGAGAGAGAATTCATACAATTAGTTATAAAAGTCAGACAATAAAAATTGATTAAGAAATAGATTAGGTTTTATCTTGGGTAAAAGAAAAAAGAACTTTTTTTGCACAGGAAATTACAGGAATCTGCATTAAAATGCAGAGGGCATACACACACAGACAGAGAAGAGCTCGAGAATCATCAGATTTATATTTCATTTATATATGACCAAGCAGTAGCCTATGAAAACAGAATTTCTACAATTGTTAGAGAAGCATTTGTATTTTGTGCGTCAGACATGAAGGAGATCTGTTGTGATATTATTACTCCGAGGTGAACGATGAATGTAAGTCGTGTTTCAGTAGAGAGTGTTTCTACCTGTAATTTACACACCGAACAGAAACCTCACTGACATGTAAGCTCAAAGATACCTTTTGGCTTTTGGTACTGTGTCTTTGAGTAACACGTAAAATATTTAGTTGATTTATTAGTCTCTTTGTATTCTTGAGGACAATACAAGAACTCAATTTGAGCACGTAAACTTTCATGACTTCATCATCAAGAAGACTTCATCATAATCCTCGTGATATTATATCTGTGAAGTTATTTGTATACGTGTGTGCATTGTGTACGTGTGCGAAAATCGTAATTTCAATCTCACTTTTAGTCTCAAGACTGAATGAATAAATACACAGAATGTTCTGACTACGAGTCAGATTTGATTCCATGCATATTATGAAATGGTAAGGAGGAATATAATTTGTTTTTACCATTGTAATATTTTACCTTAAGAAAACATATTGATTTGGGAGAATCTCTGAATTCCGGTTTATATTGCTAACTTTTTTGCATACTTAAATATTTTATGAATCAACACGTTGCGTTTATGGGATACTTTCATTCATGCCATAAAAACATTTTTTTGTCCTGGGATCGTGTTGTACAGTGTGAGTGTCGATTGTCTATATTTCCTCCTCAAGGCTGGTTAGGTGGAGTCCATCTCCGAATTTCATGATAATTGTCATTGTTTGCATACGGTGGTGATATTCTCCTAGAGATATAATTAAAGAGACATTATCATGTAAATAAAACATGTCAATAAAACGCGCTTCAAAGAACAAATGGCCGCTTTTTGTGTAAGTGAGCATTTGAGTGTAATATATGATATCTAATCCAACTATAGTATAAAGGATTATTATTATAACTTACTGACACACAAAATCATTAATATTTTCTGTATATTTATAAAACTAAAATGACCTTGTGTGGTTTGGTTATTTCGGACTATAAGAGGAATAACTAACATCCTACAAAATTGTAGTGTTATGCATGGAACGTTGCGAGTGTATCAGATTTTGGTACTGCTTCTTGATTAATTACTTCACTGTTATATCCTCATAATTATCGTATTGGATCATGGATTTAATATAGGTAAGCATATTTGTGCGTGCATTTTTTTAAATCCCATAAAATTCATCAATAAATCCTATAAATAACTGTAATAATCTTGGAAAGAATGCAAACTGACGGGAGCAGTTCGAGTTGATAATTTGTGAATGAGTTTTGTGTATTTCTGTACCCTGGAAATGTTTTACAACAGTCTAGGCATGCAGCACATTATATAGACCATTGAAGTAGTGTATCGATATTTTCTCATTGAGAAAAAGCAACTGCTATTAAAGCAGTTTCATATACAGAGCCTTTTGACTACAGCATAACATGACACTTACTAAGAAAAGGGTCCTTCTTCGTTGTTGGTGGTGCAGTGGCAGAAGAACACACACAAGTACATACACCGTCGTCGTACAAGAGTAAGAGATCCTGTGAGATCGTTTTTGGAGCTGCACCAAGTCAAGACGACTTGGAGAAAAGTAGGAATGTGTAGTCAGGAGCAGTTATCGATTTTCTTTGGTCTCCACCAAAAAATTTTTACGGGGCATTTTACTTTCTCCCTTCTTCTTGCTCTCTCCCTCTCTCCACTTTCTCCAACCACCAAATCCACACCACTTCCACTTTCATTCACGACTACTAATCTAACTTTCCCAAGATGAATTCTCATGAAGGTATACATACGTGCTTTTCCAATCATTCTGGTAGTTTGATTCTTGGATTTATACAGGATATCCACCCCCGATATAGATATTGTCTATACCTCTGTATTGTATGTCCCGACCTCTAAAAAAGGTCAGTATTATATTGTCTGTTCGAACAATCTCAAACTTGTTACACAAAAAAACAATATAAGACGACTCCGGATACATCTTGTTAAAATATCAGTTTCAATTATCATGTTTCCAGAGATGAAACCTCTTTCCGGGAAGAAACCTCTGTGAAAGAACAGAAACCTAATGCATGGTGTTGCATTGGTATTGCATATTATATGCATCCACACTTTTGGTCGTACAAGACTGATTGTAATAATAAAGTGTAGTTTAAAGTCAAGAAACAGTGTGTAAGCTTGTGTGTAATAATAATACAAGTCATATGTATATATCTATCTATCTATCCATATGTAACAGGGAAAGAGCTTGGTGTTTGCAATTGGTTTGTATGTGTGAGTGTTAGAAAGGATCTTCAGAAAATGAATCTGATGCTGCTCCTTACACTACTAGTACTAGTAGTAGAGAGTTTGGTTCCTCTCTTGTGAATTACGGGTGGAAGTCTCTCTCTCTCTCTGTATAGGTATGGTTTTTGGAAGGAGAGAGAGGAGTTGGAATTACTTTCTGTTGGGTGGTACAATATATCTCGAAGACTCAGGCAGGTTTTGCAAGTCTGTATTCTCTCTCTGTATGTTACTTGTGCATGTGTAAATACCTCGGTGTATGTACGTGTGTGTGTGTGTGTGTGGAGTTCTGTGCTATAAACCAGGCACAGAGACCTGTGCATGCGTCTTCATCCCGAATACAATTTCTCGGCCAGAACATTGAGAGAGAAGTTTAGAGAAAGAGTTTTGCAGTTTGAGCAGACTTCCTTCATATACAGAACAGTCAAGGGAGGACACGGGTTCCGAACTCTAGAGAGAAGAGAGTGTCTCAACACTTCTGACAAAACTCTGTGTAACCCATCTCAAATACATAAGGGGAAATATCTCGCAAATCTTATATCTCAAGTTTCACAATTTAGGAAATATTACAACAATCTCTACTAAACTTCCAGAGAAATTTCAGGGATTGTGCTATACAACTGACTTTCCAAGGGTTGGGAACAACTAAGAAGAGGTTACCTCAAGGAAACAATGTTTCAAGTTCCACTTTCCAAGTGAAAATAGACAAGAGACTTATTTGTAGCTAGAGTATACTTTACGTGTGTGGTGCTAGTTTGAGGTGCTGTACATAATACTAGTCTTCTTGTTTTAAGTGTGCTTTGAAATCTAATGATCCAGTTTCCACAAAGAAAGTGAGACTGAGAAAATATATATTAATATCGTACTTGTATTAAAGCTTTCTGGCTTGACTGCAGCTGCTGCTGGAGGAGTCTCATCTTGCAGTTCGAATTACCTCACAGATTGCTGGTCGAGTTGCTTCGTATAGATTTGAGATTCTGAGAGTTTAGAATACTTGTGGTGAAAGTGCGTGTGTGTTCTCGCATCTCTTAACTATATTCCAGAGTGAATAATTTATTGCATACAAATATTGAAGAGAGAATAACTATCAGGATCCGTCTCAAGTTTGAATATTTCATCTCTGTAGCTTCTACAATAAAAAGGTATGTTGATGGTAATAAAAAAGCTTCATTATAATTATTCGTCGTTTGTATCCTTAATATTTCCAGTGTTAGGGTGCACTTATTCATTGCCTGAGAATGTCTGTTAAGTTCAATAAATCGTTCGAATAATTCAAGTATTTTATTACCTGTGAGTTGGTTCTTAAATGAAATGACAATAGAACAATATCATTTAGCATAAAATACTTCCAGGAGATTAAAAGGTTAAGCTGATGAAATAAAACTGACGAGAGGAAGCATCGCCAAGTATTGAGCTGTGTGCTTTGAAGCTTTTGATAGTTGATCGGTTTGTAATTCCAAACCATTCAAATCCATCTATTTAAAAGGACATAAAAAATCTCTCGTTTGTTCTTTTGGAATTTGATCTGTGTGTTTGATAAAAGAGTTTTTGAAGCTAGTGGTGTGGTAGGTATAGAAGAGGTAGTAGTAGTGTTGTTGTAGGTGCATGAATGTTGACTGTATCGTCTTGAAACTTAATCTGGTGTTGTTTGATGTGCATAAATTCCAGATTCGCAACTGGGTTAGTTTTAGCTTGATCTACTAACAAAGCTAAATGGGAGCACAGACAAAACGAATAAATGTATGTTCTAGTGAAGTGCACAAAAACTAAATATACATACAACTCACACACAGACAGATAGCAACCAGTTGGTTTGTATATATATTTTATGTACAAGTTAGTTTAATTGCATGAGAGTGTACTAAATATGTATCTATACGGGGTGAACTCTAGTAGAGAGAACTCTGAGTCAGCTTCAGTTCTATAGTGAAAGTATCCGATTTCCTACTAAAATTTGTACGGCTGCTTCTTGTTTCTAGTCCTTACTTAGAGTGTTTTTACATCATATACATTTGTAGTGAAGTATTAAAGGTGTGCCACACAACTAGAAACATGTAAAGATAGACCAGGTTGAACACATTTTGCTCAAATGATACTACTTTTATACATTGTAATAGTGTATTTGTTTTAACAACGAACACGCTCATAAAGTATTTACTACTGAACGTCAACGAAATATCGGTGGTATGTTGTTTGGGATGACGAAGAAAAGGACAGTTGGATGGAATGTAGAAAAGAAAACGATACTTATCAACACAGGACGTACACACATTAGAGAAGTTTTCTTTTTCGTGTTACAGGACGGTGGCAATCTAAAAATGCATTGAGTAATGTGATAAGACAAATAATAATAATAGCACAACGTGGTGAACATTATATTATTACTTCGTAGATATCTATACGAGCATTTGGTGTGTACTAATGCAGCAGAGTGAAAGTAATGGTAGAAAGTCCACATAGACCAGGAGAAATGATCATACCTTGTCTTCTTTGTGAAAGGTCTCAATTCCATTGTCAATTAAGGATTGCTACCTTTCTCCACAGAATATAGCTTGTACTATACATATAGACACTTGTGTGTGAATCTAGTAGTTTTTGCAAAGCACGAGTAATAAATATCATGGCAATGCAACATTACATATATTTATAAGTGTGTGCGTTTCAACTCCGTATCACGTACCAGATCAAAGTCTCATCCAAAGAGGAAAGAGAACATACTCTCTCTCACTCGTATAATAATAATGTCTTGTGTATATATATGAGAAGCTCCGAATCTGATGCCGACGAAAAGTCGATTTTCATTCGACATTGAGGGGTCTAAATGGGCAAAAGGAAGAACCGGAGAGAGATAGAGATAGATAGATGCAGCTCAGAGTGTAGCATTAAATAAGGGACTGTAATAATATATAAGGACTAGGAACGATGATAGTCTCTGTGAAAAGTTTATTTCAATGTTGCCTGCCACTTGTCTTGCTTTTGAGGATCCAAAAGGAAAAAGATAAAGCTGACTGAGTGTTCCAACTACTTTTGTGCCACTAGAACTCAGAGAGAGAACTGTATCATCATCATCATTGCCATTGCGTCTCTCTGTCCGAATGAGTGTATATATACATGGACCAAGTTATCTTTATGTGGAGCTGAATTGGATGTTTCAACTGAGGTTCTTTTTGTACTCTCTCAGAGAGTGAGACACACGAACAGGGGCATTATTAAATACCCCAAAGGACTCTCCCTAGTTTATCATGAAAAGAAAAATTGCTAGTTTCCTACTCAAACTGTATATATGTCTGTGTGTTGTTACTACACAGAGAGAGATAACTAAAGCTTTTCATTAGTGGAACTCAGGTGTCTCCCCATTCACTTTATCTTCATCATTTCTGTATCATCATTAAATTAACTTCTAACTTGCGGCCACCTTATAACTCACATACGGAGGAGAGACATTATATATATATATATATATATATAAAGTCTCGGTCTGACTTGGTAAATCAACTACGCGTAACTTTATCATAGTCTTATTGCTCATTTGACTCTCTCAGAGAGAGGTTGTATAAGATAGTACACTTGAAAAAGTGTGCAAAAAAGTGTTAAAATTCCATCCACCACTTAATGCTGTTATTATTATTTCGATGCTGTAGGTAAGAGGAAGATTAAAAAGAGTTCATGTGTGAAATATTACCAAGGTCTGTTACACGCATACACGTGAGTTGTCAGTAAAGATTTATTAATACAGCTAAAATTTTAAAATTGTGTCTGACACGTTAGGAGCAGGATAATTTTACCACGAGTATCGAGTAAAAAATTTAATCTGACATTTATTAGGGACGATGGAGCGAGTACGTATAGAAGAGTTATAAAAATATTATGCAGGACTGTTTTAAAACACCTCGAGGATATGTTTGGTAGTATGGTTTGCAAAATTTCATCTGTTGAGGTAAACTCAAAAGTGCCAAAACTAGTTTTAGACTGATTTCATCATCGGTTCATTATTTGTACACTCACCGTATTCATAATTAGTATACTTTACCTTTTACTTTTTACAGGTTAAAAGTGTTTCATCATTCCCGTTTATACCTTCAACCTTTAAAGTGGAGGTTGCTAGAATTTTTCTGTATCATATTCCATTCATTCATGAAATATAGAACTTGTCCTGTGTATTTGTGAAGAACCGGCTGTTTTCTTAAATTGGATTCGTAGCAAGTTTAAATTATTGTTCTTACAAGTTCCATTCTGGACTTGTGAACATTTTTCATTAATACTTAAACTTGTGCAATGGTCGTTGTGCATGTAAATGGAGATGGAAAGAGTGAGACAAGAGGAAAAGACTGAGAGCGAGGTGGTGGTGACGAGAGAACTGTATACACCGAAGTACTAAAAGTAAAGGAATTCACGGGGTTTGTGATATTGCGATCTGGAGAAAAGCACGTACAAACGACATTCATCTTCCACGGGATTACAGGAGAGCAAAAGGTAGGGATAGAGACGACTGCTATATATGTACATGTATATATGTATTATAATGGGTTGTCAGAGACGAGAAAATACAAACGAGATGAGGTCCGCTTTTCCTTGAATCCATATAAATTATACTGGTGCTGTTGTAGGTGTGAATCTTGTGTGTATAAACAAAAACAGGGAATGATACTCTCATTGGGATAATAAAAACGTGTTTATGGACTCTGCCTTTCGTTTGAATGGGAGAGTTGATCACTTCACTTGTCATTAAACATTGCTCCATCAAAAGTAGATTTGTTTTCTCATTCTATCAAGGGGTTTTATTAGGTGTTAGGTTAGGGATGCGTGTGTGTGTGTGTATGTTCCTATATTTTATTCCATTCAGCTTCATATGTACGTATGACTCAAATATGGTATGTGTGAATATGATCACAAATCAAGTTACAGGAATATTCAAGTCTTCAACTGATGATGTAATCAGTAACAATAACGATTAATCAAGAAGTTTTATGAAACTGCAATGAAACAGTGTATCATGAGATATCAAATCGGAACAAAATATTATACTTAGAAAATGCAATTGAAAGACGTAATTATAATATGAGATGTGGCAGATTATTATGAATAAAATACAATAAAGTTGTTGATTGATTGATTTCGTCGAATGACAACGTAGCATACTGTTGCTAAATATAGCTACACACTTTGTATTCAATTGATTATTCAATTCAATTAAATATAGTTGGAATATACATAGTCTTAATAATTCATCACGAATGGTTTAAGTATTATTTTTCCTCTTAAGAGTGAAGTGTATATAACATTGCTTTATACTGAAGTTGAGGGTGGTTTGTGTGTGTGTGTTGGTGTTGATAGATTTCTCTCTCTGAGTTCATGTACAAGGATATACTATAATAAATTAATATGTTCACAAGTCTTAAGCGAGCAGCAATGTGAATGACTTAATAATATATATTTCATTACGAGGAAATATTTCGCATGTCTCATTTATTGAAATAGTGGAAGTTGAAATAAAGAGGAGTGCTTTGATGATGTTAGCTACCACGGGCACAGTATAAATCTGTATATTTACTTCCTACATTTCAAAAGATATATCAGCAATGTCATCTCCGGTTGCTCGAAACTTTAAATTCAATATATAACGATTAACTTTGATAGAAAAGATGATAATTTATTCTCCCTGGGATGGGCTCATATTTCAGTTGGTAGCAATAACAATATATTGCATATATAAATGAGAGTATATGATGACGAAATGAGGATATTTGTATAAGATCGAATGTGTAGAATCCAAAATCAATTATTTATCGCGATGTCTAGCCTTGAAATGAACAACAAGATTTAGTGTCGACAATGTTTTATTTCAAGTATTCAAATGACATTTACAAGTCATAAGCTAGAAATTATTGTAAACTAAATCTAGCCTAGTCGCGATGAATGTCTCGAATACTTTCGTATATAAACTTACAATCTCTCGACAGGATATATATTATGTTAATCTGTATGTATATATATAGATTTGATATATTCTAATGATAAGATGGTATTCAGATCTAATAACCACGAGAGTAGTACATACTTTATTCTTGGCTTTTTTGTAGCGTGTAAGATATAATTTCATAAACAACATATATGGTTACATATGGATAAGGTTAAATATAATGCATGCATATATCAAAGGGATATTTAAAACTTATTGTTTGTTTAAAAGAAATTAAGGGAATAACAATGCACAGAAATATTTTGGATATGAAACAGGGAAGGAAGCAATTGGCCAATCGTAAATATTCAATGAAATTATTGGTATTCATATTGTATTTTTGCGTCTGATTCATAAGTTATACATTTCAGTTAAATTAAGACTTTCGCATACCAGAATGAAACTTTTGAAAGAATGAATGAGACAAACTTGTATAGTTTCAGCTAATAAGGTTTGGCTGCTTGTAATTTGTTACAACGTGACGATAAGCACCCACGAGTAACTTTAAACTTTACGTTGACCTTTGTGCTATATATAGTCGTTAAATAATCCAGCACATAAAGTCGTAAATGTAGCAATCGATAGTGTATATAGATTGATGACGATATTGTAATGTATGGCAAATCTAAAATGACATCATATTTGGTTCGAAGCATATTTTCTATTCATATACTACGAATGGAATTAAATATGTAAGTCTTAACTGGTTGTTTTTCTTTCCCGATATAAAGATGTGGAAGAAGGAAAAATAATGACGAATGTCAACTTCTTCCGAGACTTATTTGATGAACAGAGTATCTTGCATAAACCAAAGTCTCATATTTTTGTCTTTTAATATTTCAGAGAGACTGACTTGTGTGTTTCTGCCGAGAGCTGCTCCTCACTGCTGTGAGTTGTTAACTTGTCTTCATCTTCCATTTCTCCAGTGGACTCGTTAAGGATAAATGCATTGGTGTATGAAAGATACTCATCATAATAACTGGTGGAAGACTAACTGTGACTCTTTCATACAACTCTAACGACTTGTAAAACTATATATCCTGTGGAGATATGTATCTTCTTCTTGGTTGTTCGTTCTAAATAACACACAACCAGCTACTACACGATCTCCTCCAGTTCCACAGATTCCATACAGACCCAAAAGATACATAAGACACACGAGAGCAAGTGTGTTTGCCAGAGTTGGATTTATTCCTTGAGGAGATCTACGTCCACAAGAGAGATCGAATGAAATTGCACCAAAGCAAAAAGCTCACTTTGAATTTGTTAAATCTGCACTAGAACTGAACGCTGGTGGTGGTGGAGCTTTTTTCGTAAAAAGCAGACGGAATTTTATAAAAAGTTTCGAACAACAGGAAGTGAATAACTCTATACATATACTTACTATTTGCACACAATACTCAACTGCTGAAGTGCATATGGTGTAATATTTATATATTCAAGCTGAAACTTTGTTGCATATTACTTTATCAAATTGAAACGGACGAAGGTCGAACATATATAAAGTTAGCTCTGAAGCTATTTCGACAAAGTTAATACTACTGAAACTACTGCAATGCTACAGTCAATACTTACAACTTAATAAAAGTCAAGTTACATTTGATGTGCCCGTAGTGTTGCATAAATCAAAAAAACACAGCAAAAAGTCTTAACCACATGTGAATAAATAAACAAAAACTAGTAAAAAAGTGTTTTCCAGTGCGCAGACAAGTTTTCGGGAATTCGAAAACCAACCACCGAACAATATGCAGAAGACAGACGAAAGTTTACAGTTTTGATTTCTTGGAACTCACTGTATCAAAGAGTTGTACGGTTACAGTAATATCAGTTGACGTTGACAGTGTGTATGTGTGTGAGGCAGTTTCCAGATTCTACATAGACTGACAAGGAACTCAAGAAGAACATTGTTGCACCCTGTAGAAAGTTGGCTGAAGTTTTCTCTCTCTTTCTTTCGATAGGTTGAAGAGATTCATTATAAAACCATTTTTGTGGTCGAAGAAACTTTGAATCAGTCGTGTTGTAGTATTAGTATTGTCTGAAAGTGTAAATTGGATGGGAACTCTTGATCATTAACATTCATCTCACCTCGGAATATTTGAAGAGTGGCAATAACATTATACGTAAAGGGTACGGCGACGAGTGCAGAGAAGACAAGTCAAAAGTTGCAAGTTACCCATCTCTCTATAAAATATATATTAGACGAGTGCATTTCTAAAGTGAAAATACACTAAAGGCAAGTATACAGAAAGTCAAAAGTTGTGTGTAGTAATATTATGCTACTCGTTGTTGAATCACCTTTGTTTTAATCAACTTAGTGAAAGTTTATAGTACACCCCCAAGAAGTTATGACATGACATAAAGAAGAAGTGAAATGAGCTTGTGAGTTGATTGGAGACGAGCAAAAGTGACGAGAAAAGAAGCTCCACACACAAGCTTGTGTGTATAACACAAACAATATATAATATATATAGACAGAGAGTTTTCGAATATAAAACAACAAGGCTGGTGTGGATGCTGATCATTCATAGTATAAAAGCTTCCTTGTAATAAAGTCTGAGACAAAGTTTGACAGTACAAGTTCTATATACACACTCTCGTTGTGTACTAATAAATACAACAGCACACACAGAGTATCCATAAATTATATTCAAGTATTTGAATTTGAAGTACATTGCTCTCTCTATTCAGTCGTAAAGAGTGTTGTATGTATATCAACTGATTAAAAAGTTGGACGTGACAAGTGACAATTCAATCTGAGACAGGAGGATATAAAGTAAATATTATCCAAGGAGAAATCTATAAATAGAATAGAATTTTGTTCAATTAACTAATACTCATAGATATATATTGGACTCATTAGTACAAGTTGGGTAGGGCTCTCTGTCTTAATTGATTGAACAAAAGGTAACGTTAATTAATCAAGTTATGAGGATGTTGAGGATGATGATGATGAGGTTACTCCCGAGTTGAACATGGAACAACCACCCCCTGTGTATCAAAATAGTGTTGATCATTGTGGTTGTTCTGCCGAAGAAGTTGTTGGATGTGGATTATTGTCAAAAGTGAAATAATGAACAAGTCTGAGAGTGCTTTGGTGACTACACTGTCAGATCTTTTCTTTCCGTCCTCTGAGTCTGATCTACTGGAGAATGAGACGACGACGCCGGCGACTACTAAAATGGTGGATTTAAGTTCTATCGACAAAGCCACCACTACTGCCAACCCTCACAATAGTCCTCCACTCGAGGTAACTTCTTTTTTAACACCTTTCACCATATACCCAATGTATATACCTATACGCGTGGATATATACCACACCTTATCTTTATTACCAGAAGATCACACACAAACACACACGTACAAACCACACGCAGCAAGTCTATATGATTCACCTGCAAAGAGAAAGTCCGCAAGTTGTGTAAGTTTGTGTGTGTGTGCAGGGTAGGATGCAATCTCAAGTAGGTATAGAGAGACCACATTCACATCTTCCATGTAATATCCTCATACACCTATATACCATCATCTACCTTGAGTCCTGTACGTATATATAGTAAGAAGAAATGTACTTTCACCTATATCATCATCGTCTTCGCTTTCTCCGTTTAGAATTTTCACCTGAAAACTGCTTTGTCGGAGATTTTGCCTGAAGGAATAAAATCTCAGTCTGGAAATGAAGTCTTAAACCTTTCCTCCATTTGCCTATAAATAATCTCTCTGCCAACTCTTACCATCAAATCATTCTTTGCCACATAGACAGCCACACATCAACCGCATAAAGGTCTTATGTAAAAACTCAATCTTCTGTGGTATATACACACCTTTAATATTCATTTGCATACTCTTTGAAAACCTTTTATGTGCGGCCTTTTGTGTCCATTCTTCTTCACGGGCAAAGACTTTGTAACTATATTTCATATAAGTACCTTCTACACAGGATGAGGATCAATTTCATTTCACTTGCTTTTCGTTTATTTCCCAAATGATCTCTCGCGTTGTCTATTTTTGGCTTGCAAATTACTAAATCCAAATGATGATGAGTTTGGGGAAGGAATAGGAGGAAGATCATTTCAAAACTACGCAGGACACAGACACACAATTTGTACAGCTAGAAGCTCGTTGAATACATAATAATATTATTGTTTGGATCTCTTCTTCGTAAACACATATGTGTATGTGTCAGTAATGAGATGTTCTGTCATTTATAATTAGTAAACTGTAACGTAAACATGCATAATATTTATATTTGTATTCGTCATCGTCACAGGTTGCGAGTTGCGTCAGTCGAGTTTGATATCGAAAGTGTTACGATTGCCAGTGCTCCTGTTTATAAAACTTTCTTGTGATCCCTTTTATCGTTTGTCGTTGATATAGTATCGTGTAAACACATTTTATTAGTTTTCTTTGACATGTTTGTTGTTTTCTGGCAGTTATGGAATTTGAAATGTCACTTATAATTATGTTCATTAATTGGGACACGACAACTGGTGTGTTGTTTAGTGTAGAGATACAAAGGATGGATGATTATCATATCCGTAAGGAAGTTAGAATTCCTTCGCTTTTTGACACAGACTTTTGGATAAATATCTGCAAAGTTATAGGTACCCAGTTTTGCATACATGAGGTGTAGGTGAAAATCGATAGTATAATAGATAAACCTCCGCTGGAAGGAGCAAAACCCATCGTATCATGCCAAAAAGTTTAGTAATTAAACTGTCAGTATTTTTACACATAAAAGGAGTAATTATGAGTTCTCAATAGGTAATAAACTGAACACGTGTGCCTACTAAAACGAAGAGAATAAAATTATGAGAGCCTCACTCTCTGACAACAGATCGACCTTGTTAATAACTTTGAATTTGAATCTTAAAATGAGCAAAAAACTTATTCTCATCGTGTCTTTTTATGGTGGACGCGGAACGCTATGTCTGAGCATTGGGGAATATATTTTCTCGGTGTGACAATTAAAACTGCCATAAAGTTAGATGTAAGACCTTCAACAAATTATTACAAGAGGAAGACGTGTCTGTATAAAATATATATATATATGTATAGATTAAGTCAGCAATAGTCATATCTATGAATCTTTTCTTGAAGTTCTTCTTCATAGTGTTCTATTAAAGTTCTCCTCTCTCTCTTAAGAGATTAATATTCAATCCAGATGTCTACCTAATCCAATTACATTAACTCACAGCTTCACAATGTGTCCTAACTTTCATTTCAACTTTGCCTGGATAGAAATATCCATTATCTGAATCCTTTATCACGAACTGTCTAGTAACTCACAGAGTCATTGCTATATGGAGGAACCTCTCTGCGGCATATTTATACAAACTCTGGCATGGAATTGAAAGCAGGAGCATATATAGCCAGCATTAAGCAGTTCAATCACTTTAGACTTTGCCCTTAACATATCTCTCTTCCTTCTGGAGGAATTCAAGAAACGTCGTTAGTTGGAGAAAACTCTTTTTCTTATTATTAACATGGATATCATCTTATATATAGTACTCTGGGAGTATTTGGGGGTGTTTGTAAGGACAACGGTGAGGTGTTTTTTGTTATCACACGACGAACTGCTTGGGAATGTGTGACACAAGTGCAGAAAGTCATGAAATCGATCGCGGGTGAGTGAGACTACATAGTCAATAGTAGAATTTCGTATTGAAACACACACCCAGAAGTTTTGGCAATTACAACAACTGGGAGAAGTTTTTCTTTTGAAGACATTCAGTGTGACATTAAAGAGCCGATATATTCACCAAAACATGTGGATCCCTTATTGAACATCGTAAATCACCCTCGCACTTTACATAATTCCGCCTTAACGGTTTTTTTCTCCTCCAGGGAAAGCTTGAAAGCTCTTGTGTGTGTGAGAAGTGACCTAAAAACTAGATTTGGCCTTTTAAGATAGAATGGTACAATGTTAGGAGCAATCATCTTCATCTACAAAAACAACATTCTTTTTGCGTGCTCCGAGCAATATATGGTATATATATGTATGTGCACTTCACTCACTCTCTCGTGTTTCTTACATTCGGTCACTGAACGAATTATGTGTGTAATAAAGCGTTATTAAGTTTCTATTCAATCTGAAAGATTTTTTTATTTGCCCTCAATCAAAAATTATATCATAAGAAAGATACAAGAAAGCATTCTTCTTTAAGATTTATGTATAATAAAATAATCGGGATGGTATTATTGCAATGCTTGCAATTGCTGCAGATCTTTTTCAGTCACGGCCACACTTTGTATAATAACGTGGGGTTATCTATACAAACGACTACGACGACGAGAACATGTCGAGCATAGGAAAAGAGCTGGGCGTGACAGTTTTTTACAACTTTCTAACTGCAAATCTTTTTGGGAGATTTTGTTGAACGCTCCCTGAAATATAATCGAATTCTAGTCTCCGTTAATGAATTTAATGATGCTTTCAGTCGCCGATGGCATTGATGACACCCACAGGACACACACACTCAGTGCTAGTTCAAAAATTTGTCTGTTAAAACTAACGGAAAGTTGTAAAATGTATGTAAGTGGTTTTGAGTTGGTGTTGCGGTATAGGTTATACAGTTTGAGATAATGTAAATTATGACTGTCGGCAGAATGGGAAGATTATTTATATTCTATTAGCAATGTTAGAAGTTGTCTGCAAGTGGTTCGCATATTTAAATCCATCGTAGACGTTTTTATAGCCTGTGTGTATATTTCCATATTACGCTGACTTTTAATTTCAAGGGTGCAGCTGGAAAAGATTTTTCATCTTACCAATGATGTGTGAAAAGAAAAGTACAGGATACGATGAAGCAAGAAGGATTAGCAAAAAGTGTTTCAAATTTTAAAGTTACATGCTACACATCCTGTCTGATCTTTTCACATAGTCCAGTAATAATATTATTGGTAGGCGTGGAAAATAATAATCTTGCCAGATGGAGAAATATTATGAATAAGGCTGCTAGTTCTTTCGACACTCTAACCTCCTCCTTTTATTGTTCGTGTGGTGAAGAGTTATAATATAAATCTCCAGATGAAAAATACGGAGAGAATCTCAAGTGGGTTTAGTCAGGCAGGCAGAGAGGAAGTTGAAAGTTGAAATTGATGTTAGAATAATAGTTTAAGTGAGACAGAAGAAAGGAGGATTTGAGGGATTATGTGGATTGTGTTATTTTCATGAAGAAGAAGAAGATGATGAAAGTATAGGTGAATGATAATAAATTAGAAAATACTTTCTTTGGGATGATCACGCAGGGACTTTACTTCTCAGAAAGGAAAAATGAGCTCCTACCTCAGTGTATATGTTTAAGTAGCTGGAGGAGTTCTTAAAAAAATATCGTTTATTATCAGATTGGAAGGACTGTACTTTTTTCGTATTAGTCTTAAGAATATAAGAAAGTTGATAGATAAGCAGAAGACGTTTCGCAGAATATTTGATGATCTACTTTATCTCCACTTTCCATTCGGCTTTTCTCCCCCACAGCTTTTTCTTCAGAGGAGGGCCACTCTATATAGGTATATATAAATGTATATTGCTTATACAGTTTTAGCATAAACTTTAGCTTCCCACTTTGTAATTTGTATAATTTAAGATAAACTTGGGCAAATCTTGTTTTGAATGAATTTGAATTGCTGAATACAGAATAATCACGTTGATTATTATTACTATTTCTTGGTGGTTCCAAGAAATTCCTTGGTTTATTCAGTCAAGCGGATCTTTGAGTAATGATCATGCTTTGTTTTTCTCTTTCTTCTGAAACCTATTCTCCTAGCATGTGTATGAGTGAAAGTCAGATTGAGACTTGTGAGGGTGGAGAGTTAGATGGAATTCAACTGTGAGGGAATCAAAAGTCTCTTTTATTGTAATAACACTTGATGGGATAAATATCTGGCTATTTCCACATTTCCCACTCCTAAATTTGAAGAATATCCGTGTATATTTTTTAGAAAAGGGGTAGTATTTCCAGAATGTCATGTATGAATAGATTTTTGTTATAAAAAATTAGCTTCATCGTACCTAGAACTGTTTTGATTCAAGTGAACGTGAACATCGGATAAAATACAATAAACTGAAGTGAGTGATTAAGCAGCGTTTTTTTATATACCATTTGTTTACCAAATAAGCTTGATTTACTGGAAAATGAATGAATTTGCAAAGCATATATGCACAACATATCCTTGATAAATACCCGTTTAATAGCCAATTGTTTCAGTAAATCGATTGTGTTTTTAGTGGGTTAGCATTACAATATTCGGAAAAGGTTAAAGGTGAAGTGTGTGTGTCTGTCAAAATCGAACAAGGATAAATGCTTACACAATAAGAAGTGAAAGGCTATCATAATTACAATCATCGTTCAATCGTTTAATAATATAATAATGACCTTTAGATCGATTGAATAATTGCATAAGAGGTTGCGGAGTATTTGCGGTCAAACTTTATGTATTGTAATCCATACAGGATTGGAAGGAAAGCTTTCACTTGGAGCTTTCGGAATTAACGTGTGGGGGTGGTGTGGTCGTTGTTGTTTGTAATGGAACACAAGCTTAGTAAATATGGTTGCGGCAGATAGCTTTAGTTTTTTGCAGAGAACTGACATGAAAGTTAAACACATGATGGGTCGGAAAAGGGAATGAGAGAAAGCCTGTCCGAGTCATATATATAGATATATAGATGTGTAGGAACGAAGTGTACGAAGAAGGGAGGACTGCTCATGAATTGCAAAAACCACAATTCTATTGGAACAGACAAAAGGGAGTTGGAAATGCCGAATAAGTTCAGCGAAGAGAATAGTATAAAGGCAAAAGGAAAAAGTTCCTGTCTGTTGTTTGATGATATTCCTCCTTCTTGTTATATACCCAAAGTGGTATAGTGTATGATGATGGAACTTTCCTTTCTCTCCTCGGAGACATACATATGAGTATTAAGTTCTCGATCAGTGGAGCACTGCAGCAAGAATAGCAGCAGCAAAGCAAGTATTAAGTAACTACACAAACGGGATCTATATAATGTATAAAGGGAGATATATATATATATACATATATTCGTTCTTGTGTTGCCAAAATGAAGAACAGTATTATTACCGTGAAGGCTATAGTATTGTAGGCTTGAAGAATTAATGAATGCCAACTTGGAAATAGCATATATATATCCAAGTTCAGTTGAATGTTGAATGTGTCCGTAGGATTCAATAAAAAATGAGATTTCTCAAATACTAAACTGAATGGATTCCGTTGTAGACTAAAGGTCAGTTTATATATATGAGAAAGACTGAGTGAGTGCATCTCTCTCGCTGTCACTTTCTATCTGTTCTGCTTTTTCCTTTGATGAAATATTTGACTCTTCTCTCTCTGTGTGTGTCCAAATGTAATTATTATTTTATTTGCATATCACGGTTACAAATCATTCGAGTTTTGAGTGAAACCGTGTACAATTTAATATAAAATGAATACAAGGTTGGAGGCTCAGTATAAAGTAGAAATGTAGGCAGTGGTAGACACGACGCTTATACAAACACACTACTGACATGCACACACGTTGACGTTGTTTCTGCTTATGAAATCATTAAAAGAATTCATGATATCATGATCAAAACTATGGTAGACGAGAGTTTCATTTCGAAAGTCATGCAACCATGATGAGAGAGAGATGTTAGAAACCATAGGAGAGTGTGCCGTGTATCATGTTTTCCTTGTGTGTGATGATTTGAATCGATGATGATAACTCTTTCGTACCTAATTTTAGTAATTCACTCAAAGGAAAAAGTTTAGTTTCCTCCCACAGAGTGGAAAAAATGTTAATTCTCTCATGGAACGAAATAATAAAGCACATTTTGATTGGATAAGCTCCATATCCTTTGCTACTTGGTTATCATCATCATTAGCTTCTTTTTGGCTCACAACACAAATGCTGAAACTTCAGAATGGAACTCTCATCTCTCTGCTGAAGAAGAGAATCAAATAAATGATCCGTTTACTGAACTCTACTTTCATTTCGTGATTTAATTTAACTCCTTTTCGTGTCCGGATTTCGTAGACAGAGTTTGCTAGAATTTGTATAACCTTACTTGTGAAATTATTATTACTCTATGGCAAGTTTATCTTGAAGAAGTTTAAAGTTATCTTTTGAATCTGTTGTAGAAGCGTATCAAGGTTATTTAACCCGACTTTTAGAGAGAAAGCGAATTTATTTTATCCAACTACTTTTGTCACTGCTGACGTGCTAACTCATCTCTTTACTATTGTGTCTAATAAAACATTAGAAAAAAGAAACTGCTCACACAATTAAAACCATATGGTAACGATTTAGAGAACAACAAGTAATCAAAAGAAAGCACACCCTACACTGCAGTTAATGTAATACATCACAGGAGTGTATATGTACTTACATAAATGCAGATGTGGTTTCGATTTAGCTAAAAGTATTTGCAGCTTGGAGTAATATTGTGGTTGACTGTGTAAAGCAGTGTGTACAGCTTGCGATCTCTATAAATAAATACAATATCAGACGTGAGAATACCGTATGTATACGTGTGTACGCATGTCGAGAGCAATATATTTGTAATGTATCCGTTTCCCTTTATCACGGTATTTAACTTCCTACAAATACGAATGCTTGAGATAGTGTGGGACATGAGAAATAGAAATGAGAGAATCCTTCGCGTATAAATTAAGTGTAAGTCACACGAGAAGTTTACGAGAGAAAAGTAGTTGAACAGAACTCCTCATTCCATAATGTTGTTTAAGTTCTGATGCCAATTTCATAAGTAATCATTCTTCCAATTTTGAATCACAAAGTCAACCCGAAATCTTGTCTATAGATACACGCTTGACGAACATTGCGACTACGCAGTGTGTGTGTGTGAATTTATACACCGGAGATGTACAATTTGATATCACTTAAATAGAGAAGACCATGCACAACATATTTCGAACACTTACTTACTTTTTCAAACACTCTCTTGGCACTTTATCTCTTCTTTCTTGATATACTATGCACACTCTCCTTCTTGATAACTCGATACATCCACGCAAATGAGTGTACTATATATACTTGTACATATCACGTCCTACTAATGTACATCTCGCAAGGTTTTTATTCCAGTAAAAATTGACGTAGCTATGTAGCTGTACTTTGTACTAGGTTGTATATTTACTGACATTCTACGTGTGTATCCATTTTTTCATCGAAAATGTCTGTAAAAGTGCAGACTAAGCAGAAATCGAGTGAAAGAGTGACTCAAGAGAGAGCTAAAGAGTGAGATGAGTATATTTTATGTATAAGGACACACACATACATGCATTTACATTTACAGCGCACTTTGAAACGATGATAATAATATACACTCTGTATAAAATGAAACATTGAATGTAATAAAGAGCTTTCCATCATGTGAACTGAGAGTACGGTTACTCACACACATACACACACGCAGGTATGTTGCATCACATTAGGTTTCGTGAATCTTTTTTTTATTCGATAATCCCTAAACTGAATGTGAAGGACGGAGAGAAAAGGACCTTAATCTAATATCCGTTTTTCTACTTCCTTTTTGCTCTCCCAAAGTGACATAAACACGACCTGACTTACACAGACATAGACACACACACTGTGTCCCCGCAGTTTTGAAGACAACGAGAAACAACCTATAAAGTTTCTTCCTACCGGAACAACGAAAGTGATGGATTGAAACTGACTCTCCTTATCGAGTAACTTATTCGGGAAATAAGATCTTCACTCACTCCAACAGCAGGAGCAGCAGCATCGTTGTCGTCGTTTACAACATTCTAGGCAAATAACATTCCAGACCTAGGCTTACTCTATATAAGAGAATGAATAGACTAGGGATTTCCTCCTCTGGTGTGATAGCAGTAAATTTAGATAAAGTGACTGAGAGATATTGATAGGGTGGAAAGGTTGCTCCCTCGAATTTATCTGCTTTCTCTCTGTACTAGTTCCGCATATATATACGTGTACTTTGGATGTTTAGAGAGTAACTCAATTCTCTGGGTGTTTGATGAAGTTTACGATACATTTATATGTCTTCAGTCTTCCATTGGAATAACTTTTGTGTACACACACACACACCGTTTTGTATTCCTCTATACACTTTCACCTTCCATCAGGAGGTGGAGGTGAATTATATGCCCTCATTAAGAACTCCCTTGGTGTTGATTCGTCGTCATAAATCAAAAGATTCTTGGCTTCTCGAATGATATGAGAGAAGAAATAGTCGTGCTTTCTCTGTTTGGAATAAAATCTAATGCATCCTCATACAATAGTAGTACACAAGTTAATCCTACACACGGAGTGGATGTTCACGAACTTGCCAGATATATACCTTGAAGGGAAAGCTAACAGAGACAAATGTTTTGACAAAATTTTGAAAATGGATGCTGCTTCTAACACGAAGTGTATAAAACACAAACAGGAAGTGAGCATTCCGCTGTATTCCACTGTATGATTCGTTGATAGTTTCTGTATATATGTGGCTGGCACAAACTTTATTTATACAGAGTGTGTGCAGTAAATATCAAACGACCCCATCGGGTATCAGGTCAGGGTCATGTTAGTTCCAGTGAGCTATTATTATTATTCCACGCTGCCAAAATTTATAAACCTCTTCCAGACACGTTCACACGCTCCAGCAAATCAGTAGATACTTTTCTATTTGCAATACACGTTTTGAGTAAAGCTAAATTGAAATGGAAACCACAACACTCACCTTCTGGTTTAAGTTTATACAGGACAACAAGGTATATACTATATACATGTGTACGTACTTAATACATATATTTATATGTATACGGATCAAATGTTGTTTCACATCAGGGAAAACATTTCAGGAGAAAGTGGGATTTGGTACTTCCGCTATAAAAAGAAAACCTTGTTCTTGATCCTGCATGCAAAATTACGATTTGGAACTCATTCAGCTTTATTCCTCGTAAAACGAAAATGTCATGTTGCAACGTCGAAATCCCAACTTGGAAACGTATATTTCTTGGCCCACCATAGGGAGACATGCTATACTTTACCCCAAACAAGTTCCTAAGTTTTAATTCTTTTATTTTATGCTTTCTCTTTATGAAACCCAAGAAAGTTTCTTCATTTCAGGAAAAATCAACCTTATTCAATGCGCGTGAAACAAATAATCGTGGTCTTACAAAATTGTGAGGATCTGTGCAAAATATTTAGAGGGGTGAGTGGGTGGTAATTTAGATTTGAATCTTCCATGATTACGCCTTTTGTTAAGTATCATACTTGTTTCAATCTTTCAGAAGTTTAATTAATTAAAAATCGAGTGTGTTTGGCTAAAAGAATCAAGTCACATTTAAAGAAAGGTGTGCGGGGGCGAATGAAATAAGTATTTGAAATTTTTGTCGACTACACACAAACTGACGAAGGACACAGTTTTCACTATGAGGATCATCAAAAGCTTTGGAAGTTTGGAAGAATTCAATTTTGTCTCGAACTCATTTTCCAAATGAGGTGGAATAGGTGAAGAGGAGACTCTCTCTTTAATATCCAAGATCAAATCACCTGAGGCCGTGTGAGGTCTTTGATTTATTTAGTTCATTAAAACTCCATTCATTCAGCTTGCGAGCTGATGATGGTGGCTGAAGGAGAGACAAAGAGGAATTTCCCCGAACACCGAATGAGACACACGCTTAAACGAAAGACGATGTAAGGAATTTAATCAAATGCAATTATTTTTCTCGCTCATGGGTGTCAAATAGCATTCACGTTATCCTTAGGAAGTTCTAGAAAAACAAAACAACTTGTCTCCGATTCAAGTATTTCTCTCTCTGCTTAGGACTAGTTTAGATCAAGTGCTTTGTTATGGTTAGTGAAGCATATAAAGAGTTAAAATTAATTAATTTTTCGAAAAGATTGTCTTTCCTTCAACGAATATTTAATCATCTTTGGAATCCGCTACCGCGTTTATATATACGTATAATAATGTGCATGAAGAGTCAGAGAGAGAAATCGTTTCTTAAATTCATTATACACAGAATGTAATAAACTTTGAGGGAGTTACATAAGAACTTTTAAGTTTTCTATTGCGACCTTCCGTGAAGCGCAAAAGGTTTTTGATGATGATGAAGACACACAAGTCTCTCTCTGTTCATTGCAAGAATATAAAACTTGTGCAAGTAGTTGAAACATTCACCAGCTTTACTTGACAAAGCAAAAGTAGAAAATAAATATGCTCGATTTCCGAGAGAGAAGTACAAATCATATACTATATACATATACATGTATACCTGCTTGAATAACCTTGCTTCCTGGAGACACACACAAGAGAAAGTTAAGTAAAGATAAAGACTCTTGATTTTATTGTGTTACTCTATGCAAAGCAAATATGGTTCGAGAGCCAGTCATTCCATGTGTAAGTGTAAGAGTGTAAGTGTATGTACGTCTCTTTCGATCCCGTATGGATAGAGAGAAAGCCCTGCAGCTGTTCTTCTACTCCTGTGTGTTTCTTTCATCATTACAACTTGTTTCTTTTCTTTGCAGGATTTATATTCTGAGATTTCTTTTATCTCCCAGCAGTCTCTTTTCATTGTTTGATCAACAATGTTAAGTCCTTTACTTTCTGGTCCTTTCTGTATAGAGAGAGCCTTCCAAATCACTGGGATTTACCTAAATAAGTCGAATCTATGTGCAACCCAAAGTATCCAAACTGCTGGGGAAAGAAAGTTATAAATAGTCCTTGTTCAGAATAATATTTAAACATTTATTGTGTATGTTCATCTGCTCACTTTATTAAGAGCTTTAACTTTATAATGGTTAGAAATTACGGAAAAGAAACCGTGTCTTTTTAACAGTATCAGTTTTCCCGGAAATCTGATATTCTTGAAAAGACTTTTCCCTATTGTGAAAATAGAAACAACCTAATTTGTAATTGATATCCAAATGCCAAGTTGGTGCTGAGTGTAATTATATTCTTTAGCAAGTCATTTGGGGAGGCCCAGGTTGTTTATTGTTATATGCTCATTATTACATTGAGAGATGAAATAATACATTTGTAACATAATGCTTAAATATGATGAAGCTCAGTGAACAAAATAGGAGGAAAGAAAAGTTTCACACTGGGGAAAGTTTCCTCCTTGTTGTTGTTGTTTAGAATTCAGAGAAAATGTGATTTTTTCAGACTTCGCAGATGCGAAGTTGGAAGTGCAGTAACCAGAATTGAGACAGGCACATATGTGTTTGTATGATGCGATCGATATGGAGAAAGTCAGTTTAGGAAGCAAAGACTCTCTGTTACAACGTTCGTTTTGTGTGTGTTTTCATCATTTAACTTTAGAGAAAAAGCTTACTTCAACTTGAAGGAATCTTTGACTTTGCACCTTGTTAATAATCAGACATTTTATACGCTATTCCTATTGCATCAGAGAGCAAGTTCCAAATTTTCTTTAAAATATATGCGTCCTTACGTAATATGTACATGTAAATAGTATTTAAAATACAATGGAGATATGGAGGGAGCTGTATTTGATATAAATTTTATATTGGGTTCTTTATTTTCTATGTGGCCAAAGAATAAACAAGTTAAATAAGAAGGAAGGAATGAAATGTCAGGGTTTTCTTTAGCCAATATGTGTTTTGCTGACTGGGAATCGTAAAATAGGAATGACGAGTAAATAATGCCCGAAGCAGTAAATTGCCTGAGATTTGTTTCATTTTGGGAAAGACAGTCTTGTTCCGTGACTTCTTCTTCTTCTTCTTTGAGAGCGCAAAGCATACAAGTCGTTTGTTCAACTAACCTATTTCTCCCACCATCTCCTTCAGTTCCGGCTGAGTTGGTTTAATTTAAACATTCTGATTGTACCATCCGTTTTTGGAGAAACCAAGAAGCATTTCAAAAGAATGACACAAACACACACACACACAGAGAGTGAGACACATAAGGTACACATACATAACGGAGACTGGGAGTAAAGAAGCAGCTCATCGTTTCGTTTGATTTATTTATTTCCCTTGAGCAGTTGTCGACGACGAAAGTTGTTCTTGTATGTACTTGGTAATGTTGCATGCAAATGTGACCGAGTTTAATTTAAGTGAGTAGCTAAAGCTTCTTACAATTTGTGGGTAAATAAAGGAGGACGACGAATATATATCGAGAAGAATTAACTGGAGTTTTAAATGATTAGGACATTTCAGAAGAATGTATGATCAAAGTCTACAAGGATACACATAATAGATTTCTTTGAAGTAAAGTGAGACTTGTGCAAACAAAACCTTAATCAAGATTTCTTGGAAAACAAAACCCAAGAAAAATTATAGCAACATTATAAATTATATGGAGAGATTGAGATGCATTTTCGAATGTGGAAGAACAAAATACCATAATGGGGAAAGTTCTGAGAAAGATGCAACCTCAGGTAAACAACGACATATAATACTTTCACTAGACTTTCACCTTGTGCGGATCAACTTACGGGGAATTCACATATATCTAAATAGTAAATCAAGCTTTACCGTTTCTTAAGTAAAGTAGTAACATCAGAATCGTACAATAAACATAATAGGTTAATAGGAATAATGAATTATTATATTACACAACTTTGTAACATATCCTTTTACCACACAAGAAGAAATAATATATTTCTTTAATATCTTTTGTTGTATCAAATAATATGTGTACGTATGTCTTTTGTTTAAGTTTTATTACAAGAACCTAAAACAAAAGACTTGAGACTACAAAGTCATTTTACTCTCGGAGTCTCGTGTGTATTTAATCATTAAAACATTAAAAAGAGGGTTAAAAGCATTATTAGGAAGTGCAAGTTTAACTCTAAGAGATCTCCTTACTTACATATATACATGTATTATGATTGTTTAACAGTTTTAACCTATCATGTTTCGCTTTGATAAAGACCACGCGCCTCAGTTCTACATACACACACTCCATGTCTATAAAAACAGTTCATAAAATTTTACGACTCGTTAAAGACCTTCAGCCTCCTCTGCTCGTGTGTGTTTCTGTATTTGACTAAGACTTTCAGGGGTAAAAAGCTCCCAGTTATCGTTCAAATATTTGTCGAACATCTACACACAGCTGATAAAGAGAAATCTCCTCATATAAGTTCGTGTTTCATTACAAAAATAAGAATGACTCGATAGGAAGAAAATGCTAAGCAAAAGACACCACTTGAGTAAACTATTCAGATGAAATGGCCTCCCAGACACTTGAAAAAACCTACAAATGGACACACATGTATATTCATATTGGGCAATATCTGCAAAAAGTAGATCTTCAAGATCCATTCAAGGCGACATGGCGGTTAACAGTATTTTCTTATTTGTGTAAATCGATATACATGAAGCAAGTATGTGCAAGACATGGTTGAAAAACAAAAGTACAATAATAATAATAACCGAGTCTGGTAGGAAATACAATGTAGTATCCACATCCGACCCATTTTTACAACTTTCTCCTCGATTGACTCGACGACGACGAGGCGATCTAAAGAAGGAGAAAGCACAGAGGCCTATCAATGTATATTATAAGCCTTTTATACATTGAGCTACTGGTTGAGAGAGAGGAAGAGAGTTAGATTGCGTTCAGGAAACTACGTGAAGCCCAGTCAAAAGAAAGAAAGTAGAAAACAGAAGGCCAAATTAACTCTAACTCTTCGTTTGCTCCCTATTCTATACTACGTGCTTTCTCATGTGATGTATGTTCTTCATAGTTGCATCTATTAGAGAGACAGATGTTTAGCTAATAGTCAATAGGAGTGAAGAGCCTATTATAAACTTTTCTTGTATATATTTCTTCTGTAAGAGTAGTCAGGGAAAGTGTAGCGATGCGTGACAGAAGAATGTAATAATTTGATTTGAAACCACGACCAGTCGTGTGGTGGTTGGTACTCTATCCTCATCCTTTCGTGTAATAAAACTTGTAAGTTTCGTAAATCGAAGGGAAACCAAAGTATCTAGCTATACATAGCCTGGCTAAGCACGAGTAGTAAAAGACTGACCACACAGAGAAGAACTCAACTTTTCTATCACAAAGAGTTTGTGTGTGTGAAGGATGGTCTCGGATGTCAGAGATGGGATCACGTAAATCGCACACTAATTTGAAATGGTCGAGAGAAATCAGGAGTCGTGGATGAGAGAAGAGTTAGGGAGCTGTCATTGCATGATTTCTTATGGCCACAGAGGATTCATTCGCCATATATTTTTTGAAATTGGCTGCGATTACTCAACCAACATAGACTTGGATATGTTCTTGTATATAGTTTATATATATGGCCTTTTTGTTATTTATTAATGGTCGTGCATCAGTGAATGCGCTTTCTCTCTCTCTCTCTCTCTCACACAGAATGGATAGTATACTAATTTCTGCGACATTAATGGCCCAATACACACACGCAGACATGCCACTCAGTTGTATATATATAGGATTCAAAGAAATCGTCGGTGTGTTATAATTGTCTGTCCAATAAGTTTCATAAGCAGGAGGTGAAAGCTTCCCCATTTCACTGTCAATGTGTGTGCAACCGTATTGTGTCCTTCTACAGAAAGAGTAATGATGCTTGATGCTTTTACCAAAACTCACGGGCGAGTGATTTTTGTAACACAGTTGAATCCTGAACGTGCTTGGTAGTTGCATCGTTCTAATGTACATATTATAAATGTAATAATTCATCCATACTGTATATATTTCATAAAAGTGTACTTACAATTGACAGTATCATATTTTGTTGTTTTATTCTGGTAATATTACACACACAAAGGATTTCGCAGAAAGAACGCAAAACGTGTCAAAGATTAGAATCAAACAAACAATATACACCAAATCTTTTAATGCTTTCACTTTGCACAAAAAGTAAATATATCTATATCTGTAAGTATTTTCATATTGATCTACAATGTATTGTTATTATTACATCAAAATCAATAAAACGTTTAAATAATTATCAAAAGCGACCTTGTCCTGAAAAATAGAGAGAAAAAGCATAACTATAAACGCATTCGCCATTTGAGTTTTCGCGTTTCCCTTCGTAATAATAAACCGTCAATTTCCTTTCCAAACAACGGGGAAGGAAGAACTATTTTTTTCTAATGACAAAAGTATCGTAGACATGCATCACCATTACTGCCTCAAAATAGTTTTTGAGTGACCCTGAAACAACAACAATATTACACATATCTATTAATTTGAATACATAGTCGGGGTTTTTCATTTTGTGCGAATGACGACGAGCCTTTCACGCACACACACAATAGACAGTTTTTACACAACTACCCATTATGCCTAAACATACAACAACAATAAATTGAAAACTTAACAAGCTTATACAAAGGTTCTTTGGGATTTGGTTCTTTAGAAAGTTTCGTACTTTTTAAGTTTTCCTACGTATATGTATGCTGTTTGTTATTGGAATTGAAGAGTACATATTATTGACTATGCACATTCAGGCGATTTGTTCACACGCCAGAGCCAAATAAGCCTTCTCTGTACCAACATATAATATGTGGGAATGTCTTTTTGCCTTGGGAATGAATGAGTGAGCTACACACACACACCCGACGGGAATAAAAACAGAGCATACGCCATAAAGAAAGTAGCCAAGTTTTTCGTACTTTCGGTATTTACAAATCCTTTCAGCTAATAGTTAATGATATGGTCATGCAAGGCTTTTTGGTTGTGTAGTATGGGCCACAAGGGATACTTTCCCCTTTCACTATTTCTTTCTACTGTTTCTTTCTATCTCTTTGGTTAAAACAGGAGCGAGCCAATATCAATTTGTACTGGGAGAGATTTTCCTCCCGTTGCATGTTTGTTTTTCGTAACTACTTTCAAATAAAGCTTATACTAAACACCGTACTACCATGGCTTATTATTATACTTTCTTTCTAGTTGGTCAACAGAGACAACCTTAATAGACATATACCATTATGGTCGTTGGCAGTTACGAAATATTATTATTATTGTTTGGAGCAAGTGGCCTTAGCCTGTATACACACACATACATATTATATATATATGGGCTTCGTCTACTTCTTCCCTACACATCGAACTATAAATACAACGACGATATGCCCCTCCTTGTAAGTATATAACGCATAATGGGGAAAGTCATCCTTATTAGAGAAGATACATAAAGACAAAGCATGAAAAATGGAGAGCGCGTTAGATACTCTCTCTTGTCTCTTTTTATAGTCTGATGGACTCTTCTCACGGAATCCTTTCTATCTATAGATACACATGAAAGGGTAAAACTTGTGTGGCGGAGTATTAAGCACGACGGGGAAGGTACTTGGCTTTTATAAAAGGGAGAAAGCCTATTACACATTATTATACCTGAATATTATTTTATACCTGAGCAGTGTGGACTGTAGCCAATATGTATATATACCTGAGCACTAAGTAATGCAAACAATCATTTTGATGATGACTTTGTGCAGTAGAAATCTCTTGGAGGGAGAAAGTGTATAGCGTGACTGTGTGATAGAATTTGATTTTGTTTGTTTTATAACATATGAAGGTACTGCCAAATGAATACTATGCACACCTTATCTCTTGGAGTGAACGACATACATACATATATATAGGAGGGAAAGTTTGGCTTACAAGTATCCATTTGGGAAGTAAATGTGTGGATGGTAAATTCATATATGAAGAGTGTAGATGTAGATTATGCTGGGCCAATGTAGTTAAAGAAGGGATTGAGGATATGAGTACATAGAGAGAGAGAGTGTTTGAATATATCTATACATGTAGTATAAGTGTATTTAACGTCTCTGAGTCTGTCATGAACCGGAAAGACCTTGGTCGAAGGAAATTGAGAGGAAATCAAAGAAATGTTGAGTAAATATATTCTCTCCATTAGCCTAATGTAACTATCTTCAATGGGCCTAATCAATCGTCAAGGATTTGAGTAATTTTATTTGCACTCGTGTTATTATTATTACTACACACAGAGCCGAGTTTTTGTGACGACCACCTACATAACGCCCTGTCTGGAGATCCAGAGGGGGTCATTAGGTTTAGAGTACATTCAGGATATTATATAAAAAGTTCAGGTTTTTTCTTAGTGAAATCGATCGGAACATTGTACACAGGATATATTACACTTGTGCAGTATATGCATAGTATGCCTTTACACGGTCTGAGTGACTGATGTTTCAATCAACTGTTGACTCAAGTCATGATGTGTGTGTATGGTTCTTGATGGATGTATCGTTTAAAGAGCACTGCTATCAAGCTTAAGCAGAGAGAGAGAAAGAGACTAGGGGAAAGTTTAGTTAGGGAGTAGGTACCACATGAGATTTACTTTTCAGTGGTTTGACCTGAGGTAAGTAGCTCTGTGGCTGTACAACTTGCTCTGTAGAGAGATCAATGTATATATATCCATATAAGAACGACTAGTGTGTGCATATATTGATTACTCATATACCTAGTTATAAACCTACGAGTTTTGACAAACGAGATGATGGTTGATGGTGGCTGAATGTGGCTGGTGATGGAAATTTCACTGAATTTGAAAGGAATTGACGGAAGTGTGTAGACATTTAGTACGTGTTCATGCTGATGAGATGTGACGTGTGTATATGAAATGAAATGAAGAGTGAAATATAATGTATGTGTTTTATTGTTGTTTCAGGTTGCCCTACTGACATTAAAAGGACTGATATTTATAAGTATAATAGTGGCAGCCGTGATTGGAAACATGTTGGTCATTGTTTCTGTCATGAGACATCGGAAGCTCAGGATTCTTACCAACTACTTCTATGTATCTCTAGCGTTGGCTGATATGCTCGTTGCTCTCTGTGCCATGACATTTAATGCTGCGTTCAGCTTAAATGGAGGTAAGTACAAGGGAATAAATAATATAAGCTCCCTCTAATAAGTACGTATAATACGTGTAAAGACTTCCGGCTCTGTGTGTTGCCTTTAGGTGAGCCTGTTCGTAGAAATTAGAAATTGAATCAGTTTACGATGAATTGTTATTCAGCTTTGAATGTAATATTCCAATGCAGTAAAGAGATAACTTGAAAAATCGTAATTAAAATACTGCAAATTGTTGCTTGTATTTGTTCTTTCGCAACTTCTGCGAAATCTGGCTCACCACAACACTAGAAATGGGAGATCAAAAGAGATTTCTATGTCTGCATTTGATTAGAGGGAGAAGTTCTTCGTAAAGCTGTTTCACTTGAATACAGAGAGATCAATGAAAAATGACTTTGTGTGACTTCACAGGTAAATGGCTGTGGGGGTGGTACCTTTGTGACATATGGAACTCCTTAGACGTCTACTTCTGTACAGGTGAGTCACGTCACATAGTCTCATCGAATTCTCCCCTTTCTCTAAAGACTTCAAGTTTATGCTCTCTGTCGAATCAACTACGTTTGTACAGACATTCAAATGTCGAGATGTTCCAATGTCGTCGTATTCACGCAACTTTGTCATTTCACCAAAATTGACTGGGTGTGCAAGTTGAGAAAGTAAATAGGCAGTTTATTATTCAAGTGAAAACTCTCTAGGACTTTTACCTTTGGCTTTGATCTACCTCTTCAGTAGCATTCTAAATAAATGCTTGAACAATTTTGTAATTACTCTGGTCGGGAGAAACTGCGAGAATTCGAAACCAAAAAGAAGAGGAGACGATCGAGTTGCACATGGAGAAAGCAGGAGTGTAGAGTAGGAGTCAACAAATTTCAAAATTACTTTATTATATAACTGTACTCTATAGAAAAGAAGCTTTTATATTTTATACTATACAGTTCATGTGCAATGTTTATGATTTCATGTTAAAGAAAGACTCGTCACCCGTCAACCACAGAAGTAATGTAGTGTAGTATACAGTTGATATGTTTCTTCTTATGTGTGTGTAATATACACTCTGACTTCTAGCTAATTATTCACTTTGAAGTGAGTGTGGCTTTGTGAAATAGACTCGTCGTTTCACAATTTAAACTAGCATGAAAAGGTACCGTATAGTCAAGTCGTCGTATGATTTGTTTATTTTTATTTCATCTATAACTCTCTTTCTCTCTCGAGTTGAATCCCACTGCGACGAAGGAGTCTCACTTATATAGTCTTCCACTTCTTAATGACGACCGAAGTGTATATATAATTTCCTATGTATAATTTCCTATATTTAATGTGTATTTAACGATGAATGATTTACGTAATGCTCAATGGACTATTCCTATATGACTGATTTATTCTATTTCTCTTTGCAGCATCCATTCTTCATTTATGTTGTATTTCTGTGGATCGCTACTACGCTATTTGTCGACCACTTGAGTACCCATTGAAAATGACGCACAGAACTGTTCGTATTATGATAGGTAAGTTAATATTGTTTCTTTGTGCACACATGTTTCACACAAATCACAAGATACGTACGTACAGAAGTTTAGTACGTGTTATGCTGTACAGTAGTGTACAGAGAGAGGTAAAATATTGACGCTAGTGGTGGTGGTGGTGAAAGTACAAAACAGTATTAATTTCACACAAGCTTATGCATATCTCTTTCTACTTGTGACATGAATAAACGATGATGATGATGATGATGATACTACTGTGTGGGATATAAGTACACGGAGCGAATTTGACTGTGAAGGACAAACTCGTTTCCAGTCTCTTTTGTGCGTTTCTCTAATCTCTCCGTGAGAAATAGAGAAGACTAGCTCTAGCTAGAGACATTAATGCAGTGACTAAGATGGCCATGAAGATTAAGAGAGAGAGAGAGAGAGAGATGCTGACTAATGTAAAATTAACCATTTTCTCCAACTTTCCCTGGTTCAGTTGGCCTGCTTATCTCTTAGAGAGGGAAGCTTCGTGAAAAGAGTCGAGTTGGTTCATATTTACTCAGTTGGCTTAAAGACTTCTGTGTAATATTAGTTGCAGTTGTTTCACAAGGAAGTTATATATAAGTAATCGTTAGGAATAATCTTCTCGAGGGAATGTATATTATATGACTAGCTAGAGTAATTGTATTCACGAGGTTTCATGTATAAAGCTGTGCTGTGTCTGCTGTGAAAGTCTGAAGGTCCTCTCGCGTATCTTAAAGATTAATTTACTTTCTCAAAGTCGTACAACTAACAGAATTTGCTTCGTGAGGTGATCAAAGCCGTGTCTCATTGAATCAGTACACATTCAACATTAAACGAATGAAATAGATGGATAACCTCTATCCTCAGGCTCTCTCTCGTGTTACGTACAAACGTATGTATATTATTATCTGTATATATAAAGATTCACTTACAAAACTGGGGAACTTTCTCCTCAGACCAATATTATTTTACCACGACCTGACACATGTATATACTTTGAGAGATAAGAAGCAGGGGAGTTTAACAATGTTTAGCCATATAATGGACATAGGGCAAATACGTCCCAAATGATAGAATAACACAAAGTGAAAGGACATCCGGTACAAACACTGAGAGTGAGGAAACTCACGTATATACATTTATCTCATTGCAAGTAGTGGTTTGTGTTCAACGTGTGTTCGTTTAAATTTGGATAAGCCAATGAGAACAGGATGTAAAGAAAAGTCTTCATTTACTCAAACTTTCTCTCTCGTCTTGTAAAAGTCGTCTTACAAAGTTGGAGCAAACATACTCTCTCCTTCAACAAATTAGTTGAAAGAGAATTATTCGTCCCTTCAAGAAGAAGAAGAGATTCGTATGGACCACTGAAGAGTTGAATTGGACGATGGTTTAACAAATTTTGTGTTTTCTATTCTACGCTCTCACCTATTCAACATCGTATGTATACATTCTACAGAACTTAAGGTTAGACCGTTAGACACTCCTTAATACTTAATACCTTGAACACTCCACCACACACACACACACATTCCATAAGTTAAAGAAATTGCTTTTTAGCTTCACGTTTACAAACTCTGAGGAGATTATATAGAGTGTGGCCTAAACAAACTGCATATAAACTAACTAGAAAGTAGAGAGGCTCAAAACTCTATGGTAAGTAAACATGGTGGAGAAAGTTTCAAGTCAGAAAGCAAGCATCATTTTGTAAATGAGAAAGTGAAGGGAAGTCGTAAATGGAAAAGGAACAAATTTCACACCTCTTCTCACACTTCATTTTACAAATATACAAACACTTTTTACACGTATAATAAAACGTAGAGCTTTCTTTCAAATTAGTTTAGTTTTGACGAGTGACTAGAAAATCTTCTTCGTCTAGGCTTACACATCGCGTACGGACTTTGTGCAGCTGCTCTTTAAGATGATGAGAATTATATCTTGTTTGTACTTACTTAGCATAGCATAATTTTGGAGAGTAGAGTTAAAGAGGAGAGAGAACTCATCTTTAGAATTTCCTAGGAAGAGTGATTATCTAATGGCTAGCTGGGTGTTTCATGTGAACAGGAAGTAAGCTGTCCGTATATGTATATATGTATAATGTGTCCAGTCGGTTGACCTTTGTAGAGAGTCCAAGCCAGAGTCATTTTTATTTGATTAGTTCACTCTGTATATGTCATACTTGTATTTAAGTAAGTACAGCTCAAGCTTTATATACCTATGTAGACTTGGACTGACTTCCCGACTTCCCGTGTTGGTCCACTCAACGTAATTAAATTTTTTAATATCGAAAGCTAAGTTGGTTTAACCCTTAATAAATTGATTACACACGTGTGAGTACTACTAGGAAGTACCACAAACGTTGTTATTCCTCTTTTTTCGTTTAAAAACAAAGTTACATTCGGGTTATTCGGTACAGATTCAGATCTCTAGTAATTGGGGCAATAAAACTAGGCTTAATTTGCCTCGTGTGGATGTTAATACGTTCGCAGCAATAAAGTTCAGAGATTGTAGTAGAAATGACAACTAAACGATAAAATGAAGAACGAACGGATGACTTAAATTAACAAATCATTGAAATAACTTGAGTGCCAGTGAGTCTATAAGTAGGAGGTAGACTGCCAAAAAGATGATCAGTACTTAAAATTAAGTTACCAACTAACCATTTGTCGTAAAATGTGAGTGAATGCGTTTTTATAGTTTATATTTATATCTTCCTGTGTGTGAGGAAAACCTTAAGTAGATCAGGAGGCTCCATTAACGAGAATGATATCTCTCTGTCTGTTAATGTACTCTCGTGTGCTTTATGTGGTCTTTCAAGTATGAAATGTTACACGTTTAACGCGCAACTCGTTAGTTGGTAGTAAGCATCTCACATACAAGATACAAGTATAAGATTACTTCAAAAGTTAGCTTGACAATCATTTAAGTGGAAATGTATGTACGGTTCTTTAGCAAAGATGATGTTTGTTAGTTTCTATTTTCTATTTGGTGACCTCGGGTGAGTTTAACATGAATAAGGAATGAAGTGTATTTTTCTTTACAAACAACTAGCGCAAGAAGGAAGTAGCGCATCTCTAAAGAGTCTCTCTGGTTGTTTACCTTCACTTAATACCTTTTTATCTCTCTTGGGGTCCCATCAAATTCGATCCTGTTCGTTTGACTCAATAAATCGCAATCAACTATGTGATGAATTCCCTTGAGGACGACATTTTCTAACAAAACCAAGCCTCATCTTTGACTTGCCTTGTACACAAGAGTATGCGTATATATGTACTAGGTATAAGAGAAAATTGTTACACACACAGAAAGAGAAGAAAGACACGAGAGAGCTCGTCAATCTCTTGAAATAACGCGTCTCCATCTCCCCACACGGTGTACATAACTTGAGGTGAAAGCTTGAAATCGAATATGCAACATTTCTTGGAACCCAAGATATTGCTTTAGCGCGAATTTATACATTGAACATCCTTCTTCCCAAGAAGAGACTCAGAGAGAGAAATTTAATCTCCAGAGTACATTTCCTACGAAAGGACTCATTTTTATGCGTTTCTAATCTGCACACATTTTTGTATTCTGTAATGATGTTTGTCTTGGCAAACATAACTAGAGTCTGAGAGCAGATGAGTTGTATCAACTATGCCTGTGTGCTTGTATATTGTTGCTTTATTATCCTACTCAATGTTATTATAGTACAAGGTATCCGAGATTGTGTTGGTAGGATTATCTTTTTGCGTGGAAAGATGTGTAATCTATTCAGATTCAATACCTTTTGCAATATATAATAGACTTGTACGTGTAGACATACTGAAATCTTTGGCGACAGATTTTATCCAAGTCTCAAGAAAGTCTGTACACACTGACATATTGTCAGATTCTATCTTTTTCTTTGAGTATTTATCCCTATTTGAGCTCCTTTACGACACGAACTAGGAAGTTATTAATGCTTGCTATGCAATGTGGTTTATTTTTTTCATATTGAGTTGACTTGGAAAACGGAGATGTATTTATTATTCGCAAAAGCTTACTTAGAATTAAAGTCTACCTTCCAGCTTTTGTACCAACAGAACTTATTTATGAAACGCGTGAAAGAATCAAAATGAAACCTTTCCAAAGCAAACAACCATACTGTCATTGGCTGTGGTCATTTTTGATTTTTCTGTTGTAAAACCGTTCACTACCAGACTTTCTCCTGGTGTAGTAACTTTTTTGTATGTTCAAATCCAGATTTCAAACTATAAATAGCTACAATTCTACACACACAGTTTCATATTATATATAACATCACATTTTTTGAGTCAGACTCAAAGACAACTCTTTAAAATTTCAGACTACTCGCTACTGTAGAGACATACTACTACACATACATTCCCTGTGATTAATATTTATGAAGAAGTCACCTTGACTGACTTTGATACAAATTATACACGAGTGAAGGAACCATCATAGCGAGTAATGTACAGATGAACTCGTTGAGTGCACAGAGAAAGCATCTCAGGATAAAAAGGATATCGCAGTCATGTTTATTTGCATGGCTGAAGTGGCACTTTCACAAACACCAAGAGACTTTTAAGCTACTTCCAGCTACAAAATAACTCTTTGCTTTCCATGTATATTCTTAGAAAAGAAGTAGCTTCGTAGACTCGTCATATCGCCCAAGCCGCGTCTTCAAATCCTATACATCGCGTCGTCCGTGTTAGTTAACCCTTAAAAGTTATGTGAGAATCTGTAAATGTAACTCAGGTGAAAGTCCCTCCATATATCTATGTATTGTATGCATATATGCTCACACACATGCAAACTCACTTTCTAAGTCTCTAATGGGTTGTTGAGAGTGTCAAGAACTCATATTCCATTTATGCCCTTGAAGAAACGCTCCAGATTGAATCCATCCTGCGTTTTCCCACACTCTGGTTTCAGATGTGATGTATCTAAATATAAGTATATATATATAGACCACAACACTTCCGAAGCAAAATACGATACGTGTCTTGGACACTTTTTAATATATGAGCATACTTCAATGCATCGAAATCGAAATCTATATTGTACGTATATATTTGAGAATAGATTGGAGGTATTACCCAAAAGTATCATTATCCAAACAGATACATTGCATACGTCAACGTGGAAAAATGTAAAATGTGTATATATCCCAAATTTTTTATGGTTTGCCTTGGCGAATGTGCCTGTGAATAGTTTTTTCTTTGGATCAACTCTCAAAATGTATTCCAGACAGGAAAGAAAACACAATCAGAGAAGTCGAAACATCTTTTTCAAACACACACTCACACTAGCACTCTCTTTCTCTGTTTCAATTCAATCGCAGGCGGAACTAAGTGAGGCGTGAACCAACAGGACCATTCGCTCTTTCTCTCTCGAAAAGAGTTTTCACTTACCATCATTTTATTCACGTCGTTACGTGACAAATCCAACAAATCTCGTATAAAATTTGGATCAGCAAAATTCCCGAGGAAAGGATGAAAGTGTATGAGTTTCTTTACCCACTACGCCTTCGCGAATATATACTTGGCGTATATAGTATATGCCTTACATAGACTTTATATACTAATGCTACTACCCACACACAATCACAAGAACAAAAGCGATGTATAACATTGTGCATAACATTTTACGAGGACAAAAGCAAAGCTACAAAGCAACGAACTGTGTACTTCTTCGATACACGAAACCACCACCACCGTGTAGTAAAACCTTCATTCAGTGAGACAATATATGTTCAGACATTGTTGTGTAGTGTGTGCTTTTAGGTTATTCTTTGAGAAGGAGAAAAATATGATAATGTTTTTGCCTGTTCTAGGTTCAATTTGGATCCTGCCGTCGTTTTTGTCATTTACGCCTATTTTCTTAGGCATTTACACAACACAAGAGTACCTGGATCTTAGAAAAGAGAACCCAGAGCTGTGTGATTTCGTTCCAAATACCGGTAAGTTGCGATGAAAAGAATTATTGGACTTCCGTATAATCATTTTACGTGTGTGTTGTGTAACTACACACAACCTGTCACTGCTCCTTATCTGAGCCTTGCTGAGTAAATTGAGACTAAGCTCAACAACAGTGAATACAACATGGGCATACAGTGTTGTTGCTTTTGCATCTTGTTGTTGCAAATTCCATATGTATTTCGAGGTATTTCACAACCTCCCTGGATAAGAAGACTCTTTCACTTACTTTCACTTTTGAAAGTAGGAGTAAAATGTCAGTGTATATTTGCCTGAGGACATCATCAAGAGTAGGAGATAGGAGGATGGAATTTGTGATATTATAATAAAACATTGTTTACTCCATTGTATATAGAAGGAGTAAATACAAAAGAGAAATCGATAACTCTCTACCGCCGCACGAGATTCTGAGAAGTGTGCATGTATATGTATGTATATGAGTTGAATATGATTTACACTTTAATTAATGCTAATTTTGTATTGCATACACTCAGATTAAAACACATCTACTCTACTTAGGCTACTCTCACTTAGAACTCACTCTCTTGTTTGTCACGGCTTTTCTCCGACAGAAGAACTTCCGTTCTCAAGTGCTGAAGGATGCGGAAGTCTCTCTTGTTGAGTAAAGTTCATTTGGAGTTTATGGTTTGAAAGTCTGCATGAAGGAGAGGTATTTTATAAGTATATAAAAGCCTAGGGAATGTCAATTTACCTAACACAAGCTCAAACTGCTCCACAGCGGAAATTAAAAATGGCATGAAAAATAATCTCTTTATCTTCCCTTCGTCGTCGTTTCCTCGTCTTTCGCCAGTATACCTTCAATGTTTGAAGTAGTTTGTAGCAATCCTAATTTGTAAAGGGTTACAGAGCTTGTTTCGTAGAAATGGAGAATACACACACACACACGGAGAAATCCCCTAAAGGATTTCCTCATAAACTCTATCACCGCGTGTACGTAGTATATACTCATCATCATCATCATCTCGAAATCTTTTTAATTACAGTGGGCGAATATTGAAAAGAGTAATGATTTTCGCAGGTGCAGTTGATGGAACTTTCTCTCTGCGTGCAATGTACATA
>Ga0194135_10000123_pt1 | contig 43097 bp, 22 predicted proteins | sample LitLau_LLRF_2013_FD_134024 | JGI IMG/M metagenome (GOLD analysis project Ga0194135, IMG submission 134024) | Freshwater sediment microbial communities in response to fracking from North America - Little Laurel Run_MetaG_LLRF_2013 (version 2) | ecosystem: Environmental > Aquatic > Freshwater >...
GAATAGCTTATGTATATATATATTCTGCATGAGCCTATACCTGCACTAACTAACTACCAGGGCTATACAATTAAGTATACTTATATTGTGTGTGTGTAGTGTGTGCCTAGTGACTAACTAGTAAGAAGAAGTAAAGAAAACTTGAAACTTTTTGTTGGTTGTTCCAATCCAAAGGTTTTTCTCTGTAGAGCACGAATAGAATTGGAAGTTGGAAATGAAAGTAAGGAAAAGAGTTTGGTAAGTTTGGTTGTAGCAAAGGTTTAAGCTTAGCTCGGTGGTAGTTTATTGCTGGAAGGCCAGCAGGGAAGGATGCGAGAGAGGTCGATCGAATATAAAAAAGGAATATGCTTTTTCGTTCATAGGAGCAAAAGTAAGTTTGAAGGGGAGTTTCGAAAGTTTGGAGGCTAATCAACAAGAGCAAACGAATCTGAGGAGAGAGAAAGTAGTGGGGCTCTCCTCTGTGAGGGATTTTATTAGGGCTTATATAGTTGGGCCAAGTATTCATTATGCTTTCCATGTTCCGCGCCACCACATCTATAGAATGGAATTGTGTCATTTTATCTCTTTTTACGAAGTGTGTCGTTACTCCTCCTCCTCGCGACCAAATATGGGTCTCATTATACACAAAGAAATGAACTTAAGTTGCATGCCTAAACTATATCAATGCTTTGAAGAAGGAGAGAGAGAAAGCAGAGAGAGAAAGTGATCGAACTCAGCTCATTAATGAAGTGTGGTTGGTCTTCTTGTGTCCTCGTTGATAAGCTGATGAAACTACTTTCACACATAATATACTGAAAGAGTCTTGGAGAAATCACCAAGACTAACAACAGACGACCACACACACACACACACACACACATTTACACATGTGTTCGTGGATGAAAAGAAGCCACACCAGATAAACTTACATACCATTGCCTAAGACGTGAACAAATGTTTCATTTCAATTTCATTTCATCCTGATCTCATTTTTTATTACAACAAACACACACACACACATAAAGAGAGAGAGAGAGAGAGAGAGGAACATATGAGGGCAAAAGTATTCGTTCTTCTTTTTCCATCCAGCTTTCCCTTACATAATAATAGTTTTCATCCATTTGATCTTGAAGAGAGCAGAACTCACATGGTATTATACGTGTATGTGTGTAACATCAGGGCTTCCATGATCCAGAGAGAGCAGTATATGCAATTCGTTTTCCCTGCAAACGGGTTCAGAAGAAGAAGAACTGATCTTGTACAAAAGATACTCTCTCCTTACATGTTGTGGGTAATGATATCCGTAGGCGTTGATAGTGGTTGACTACTAGACGATCCTTATTTCTATTAAGAACTAAAACGACTCCGTTTCTCTCTATTCTTTTCCCCACATTCTACTTTTGTTGGCCAACGAAACCAATTTCAAATCGGAAATGTCTACTAAGCATGTTCTCTCTGGGAAAATAGACTCAATTTCCTCCTCGGTATGTGCCTTTCTTGTTCAAAACATTGAGGAAAAAGTGTTATTTTTCTTCCGCAGCTTCTCAGGAATTTCAGAATGAATGTAAGCACGAGAAGTGCCAGTGTAAGATGTACTTCTTCCACGTGTAGTATAAGATGCAGTTGACAGTAATGTCTGTGTGTCTATGGGGGAGGACTTCTTCTTGGCTAGCACCGACACCCGCAACATAAGACCATCTCTTATAATTCGCAACGTGAGGATTCATATTTCTATGAAGAAGCAGTCGGACGATTTTGATTTTTGGGCCCTAAATAACTAGAACTGCCTTTAATAACGACTTTGATGCGTTTATTAATCAAGTACTTTCATTCCTGCTCAACTTTAGAACTAAACTTGCCTATTAGACTGATTAAACTTGGAATACCTCGCTATTATTATGCCATGTAGTGTCTTTTGCTGATAACTCTTCAATGTAATATATGGTTATGATAAGTTGTGAGAGGAGACGGAAAAAGTACGGCTGGTAAGTAGTGAGCCACAATACAGGAAGAAGAATACTTCTGGAGACGAAGAGAGCAAAGAACTTTGTACTTTTTCTTGAAGGAAAGTAGGCAAGATCGATATTTCCTTCGGAGTGTATACACAAGGCCTTTATTCCCTTTTACTACAAAGTGTACTAAAGCACGAGAAGGGGTTATGTATGGTGGTGTGGATATGGTTGGAGAGAAAGTGAGCACAAAAAGATATACACACCAAAGAATCATAGTGGAAGTTGCAGTTGCAAGAATGGAAAGGAACTCGAACGATGAAACACACACATACACACACAAATGCTGCTGCTGCTAGTCTCCTTCTGCTTTCGGTCGTGGTCCATGTTCTTAGAGAAACTTGGGTAGATCGACCACCACTCCAGTGGTTCCTGAGAATGTACAGAAGACGGAGAGAAACTTGGAATTCTCTACAAAATATACACACACACGTATATAGTAAGTTGGCTCAAAGAACTGACGACGAGAGAAAGTTAGCTAAGACTTGCAACACATTATTTAATATTCTGTGTAAACTGTTCTAGCTTTTGCATCCCTTTGCTACTGCGATTACGCTTAAGTTTAAATTCTTCCATGTTGCACACAAGACTATATAACAGGAACGATAGAATTCTTCAAGTTATCATCAGTGAATCATCATACATTTGTGTAATCCTTCATTCGGGCTGATGCTCGGAAGGACTGTCACTACTGCACGAGAAAGACAAAAAGTGGAAACTGAAGAATGACCAACACTGCAATCTATATAAGATCTAGTGTAGATTCAGTAGAAATGTCCAATAACATTGTTTCATGTGTGGAGAAGACATAAGCGCAGGTATCATCCAGTGTGGGTCACAGGTACTCTGTGATCTGATGACGGCTATCCGTGTATGGGACAGAGTAATTCATCTCTTATTCAAGGGACACGTAAATGTCATGCTTGTGTGGAAACTGTGTATGAATAATGGGAAGCAATGAGATGAATAGCAACTGCACACAAATAAAATGCTGAGTGGGCCACTCTTACTTTCTTTAAAAAGAGGTCCAGAGTGTGTTGACAGTTGACTTGACATCTCGCAGGACATGAAGACAGTTTCGCTATGCTACTTAAGGATTTCACAGAGTTCTTTCTTCTTCTTCAATTTCTTGAGTACCCAAAGCCACTAAAGCTACTACTACTACTACTGACGCTCTGTCTTTCTTTTCCCCTGGCTCTCTTCTGAGGAGGTGAACCAAGACTTCAGACTTAAGGAAGCTTCCAAGTTAAATATATATGTATATACATACATGCGGAGCCATGCAAAAGTTGTGAAAGAATGCAAAGACAGCGAAGATATTATTATGTAAGGTAGCAAAGATATTAGATGAGAGGATTTCCTACTACCTTTTATGGATTTTAACTAAACCTACACAGTTTTATGTGCATGCATATACCTACATTGTTATATAAGCTCATATGGGTCCATGAGAGATTCCAAGGGAAATGGATAAGGCTTTCATCTGCCAAAGTATGATTAAATATACACAGGAGACCCATCTTCACCATTTGTGGACAGAGAGCAGAGCCATAGCCAGTTCAATCAATCAAAGAGCGACAAAGGAATAGATTGATTGACCATCTAATCTTTCTCCTAGCAAAGTAAAAGTCATGTCATCGTGTTTTATTTGTAGCAGGTCAATCAAGTTGATTAAAACTGGAAATCCCAAATCGATTTTTCTTTGGATTTGAAATTCCAAGTGAGCAGATCGTGAACGAGATGATATCAAACTTCAGACTAGAAGAAATCTGTCTGACGATGAGAAGGAGAAGAACCATAATTTATTATTACGAAAGGCTTTGTTCGATTTCATCATTGTCGTGAACGAGGTAACATGAGAAGAAGTTATTTTGCTGGAACACGTAATTAACATGATTAGCTTGATTTTGATATGAAACCAAATAGCATGATAGTCTTTCTATTATCCAGAGAAACTCCTCAAATATCTTTTAGACAAACTTTATGTGAACAGAGTAATTACTTTGTATGATGGTTAGTATCGACAATTACCGACATGAACTGAAACATTTCAAACAGTCTTCTGTACGGCAATTAAAATAATTCATAAACTAACTAGATTGGCGATTTTGAATTTGCTCTCAAAATTCTCAAATTAAATGAACTCACATCATCTGCCTAGCATTTTGATTCCACGAGAGAGAGAGAGAGAGTAAATCTGTAAATTCTGCAGGATTGTATGCAGTCGGTGTTTTGTGTGTTAGTTATATAAATGACGTTTCATAAGTGTAATCCTCTCGTTTACGCATCAAACATTTCATTTCTTGGGTAGAGACAAGAAATGAGTGGCAGAAAACGTGACCAGTTGGTCCGTGGACTATCAGAGGCAGAAGAAAGAAGACTTTAATGCTCCTAATCATGGATGACAAGGTTCTTTAAGGTAAAGGGTTCTTCTAGAGACGACGGCCAGCAGTACTTAATACCAGTTTTAGCTCACAAGCATTGTCAGAACATTTTACACCAGGAGAAGATTTTAAAGCAAGTAGAATATATATGAGTCTGTCATGATTCGCTGTTTCTCGCCGTTTGCAGAAAACACTTTGCTTGGTTGTCTCCCTCGCATTCTGATTCAGTCGAGAGATGCTCGCTACTTTATTATATAAATGCAAGATACTATATACACAGCAGTACAGTCTTCTATGCAACTGGCAGGCCATGGGGAAATCAAGTTGAGCGAATCAGCAACGAATTCCTAATGGACAGCTTTAATACATTTGGTACTAATTTATTTGCGTTGTAAAGATGAAGTGAGAGAGGAGCGAAAGTATCAAACAACTGACAGAATTTTTCAGTGCTGAGGTAACTCAAGAATTGAATTAGTAATGCGAGTATCATTCCACGCATCTGTTGACTAAGAAATATCCCCTGGAGCTTTATTTGGTGTAGTTGCTGTGAAAGACCAGGTGGAACAGCTTGCGAACTCTAGGTCGTTACTACTTCGATCGAAGTGAATTCTCTGATCGTGCGAATGCTAAATAATGATTTGCAGCTTTCAGTCTCTTCTTCTTTATATAATTCTTAGATTTGCGAAATGCGAATGCCTACACATGTCTCATTGCCTCATATGAAAGGAGCGGAATCAAGAGCACTTATAGCCAACAGTGCCAGCGTATGTTATGGACAACCGCACTTAATAAGTGTTTTTTTAAATTTATATTCCAAAAGCTCTCGTGCAATCTTTCCTAAATATACGTACATAACATATATACATACGCCTCACCATTCAAAGGTTAATTTAATTAATGTGTCAATATCCGTCTTTCTTCCCAAATTGAATTGTTTCCGCAAACAATTACATAAATGCAACGTGAACTGCTGCCCCGTTCTCGTGCTGCTTGTGTAATGATGGCAGAAATGATTATACGCAAGGATACAATTACATTCGCAAACAAGGAAAATACAAAACTTCTCTCTGGGGAAAATAAGTAACCTGAGTCCAATAATAAGAGCCACACTAAAGACAGAAAGGAGCTGCTGCTGACTCACTCAGACTGATTTATAATTCAAGATTGATCCAAATAATAACAATTTCCTGTAGCAAGAGATTTTAAGATATTGTTTTTCAGCTATCATCATTGGAATGACTGTCACGTTTTCCATCTAAAGCAGTGTCAGTCGGATGTCGGATAGCATTTTTGATACGGCCCCGACTCCATAACCCTAGAGTAGTACTATTTTAGCACAGGGCCATGGTGGAACTCGAGAAGAAACTATCATCATTCTGTATTAACTCGAAGTAAACTTCCATATAGTGAGCTTGTAGCTGTTTCCTCAACTGTGTCCACACGTAGAATTATTACCTACTGGTACTTCTCACATGGAAGAGTAGTAGGAGCAAGAGGAACTTACGCTGCACCACAAACGGTGAAGATTAATTAATAATTGACGAAATTCGATTGGATGTGAACGTCCTGTCAGTCAGGACTCACATCAGTTTTCTATTCATTACTATTACAGTAGGAGGAGGTTGTAATATGGATGTATTTCCCTTCCACTCTCGCATCTATATACTCTCGTAGTACAACAACTTTTGATGATACCACTCACAACAACAACCTTATTGGCAGTATAGAGTAATGTCCGTGTGGTGATGTTGGGTAAGGAAGCTTTCCATTTGCGAGGGGATGAGTGCAATATTAGTTTATGAAAGGAACTCCGTGAGAGAAGTGAAAAGAAAGAAAGGTGGGAGAAACTTTGTGTGAAGGGAGAAGAAACAATATCGGAGAAAGTATATATGGACTGGATACACCTCAGCAGCAGTTCCTCTACATGAGGTGACTCTGCTGTTTGGTTGTATTCCATCCATAATAGGAAAGTGGGAAAGCAAGTTTACTTTTTCTTTCACTTTCTCCCAAGGGTTCAGGCAATAATGAATGTTTCTCTTAATCATAATCATTATAACTTGTTCCATTAGGTGTTTGTCATGTCTGCCTGTCTCTCTGGCTCATGACATGTTTCACTCCTTCCACAAAATTCTTGACCCATCTGGGATTCTTACTTTGTCTTGACAAGACTTGTGTGTAATATATGTTTATACATGGGCTATCATATACCACACCTTGTACACTCACGAAGTACACGAATGATGGAGAACGTCCTCCGTAATATTTCCACAGAAAACTTGATCGCAGAGTAGAAAGTGCGGTGGCAGGAGAAGGAGGAGACTGGAGAACATTAGTCTGTCTCTATACAACTGTGTATATGATGATGATGATGATGATGACGGGTTGCTTCTACCTCCACTTTCTTCAGTTAGGACAGACTTTCACACAAAGAACTGAGTTTTCTTATTACATCCATCTAGGTCGGTCAAATGCTGAAATGCTGAAATATTCTTCCCAAACTACTTGTATAATATAAGCGTGTGTGTGTGTGTGTGTGAGTAGAGTCCACCTTAGTTGTTTGTGATACTTTCACTTCGTACTTTCTCCTTCTTCAGCAGTACAAAGAAGTAATGGCTTTCGCCTTCACATCTTCTTCTCAAAGAGTAATTTAATGAATGTGGTTTTCAAGCTGTGTTGTGTGAGTGTGTGTGTGTGTGTACGGCGAGGGTGTCAGGAGGTGTGTTTTATTATTTTACTTCAGTTTTGGCCATTCTCACAGACCTCAAGGCTATAATTAGCAATCACTCCGCTCTCCTCAAACTTCGTTGTGTAAGATCATTTCTTTTCATTCCCAGCTGTCATACAAAGTAGATATGTGGTTTCCTACGTCAATGTTTCCTCGTTAGTTTCATGATATTTCATTATAATGGGATGTTCCCACAAGATCTTCTTGGAACTCGACCAAGCCAGCCATAGCAGTGTTTCACTCGAGTGTGTCCAACTTTATGATTGCTGCTATCATCAGCTCGTCGTATCTGTGCATATCACTGCAAAAACATTGTTACAAGTTTCCAGGTCTAATAACGTGCCTCTCTGTGTTTCTTTCTGTGTCAGTACAGTGAGCGTCAGTTAGTGCTATGAATTGTTTGTAGGTATGGCATGACTCATGTTTTGTTTTTATTGTTAGGTGCTGAAGGAAATTAAAAATAATCTCGTGTTTTTTCCAACCATCACCATCACCATTATAACTTGAGTGCTAATTTTGTTGTTTTGTACTCAAAGACCGAATAATATTCATATACAGGCAGGGCAGCCTTAGCGGCTTTAGGTGAGTCTAAATTAGGTTGGACACTCTCCAAAAACTCGCAACCAAATACAATTTCCGAATTCAGAGTGGCCAAAATGGAAACCAGTTTGTGTCAGGCGATTTCCGTTTCGAGGAATAATAATTCAGTTGCAAACTTTGGTTGAACCTCAAACAAACTCCCCATACAATCCTACTCATCCCATCATCATCCCCATTGGGCAGCATCAGTGAGGATGGAGAAAGTAATTTTGGAAAATGAATGGTGAAGCAGCGTCAAGTGTTGTTGTATATGTGTGTGTATATGTATAGGGTGTGTGTGGCCCTATTCGCCCTATCGAAAAGAAAGCACACACACACACACATTGACATTACACACACGAAGTCAATAAAGTAGCTTAGTTGTTGTAGTAGTAGTGATGGTCGGAATAAGTTGGTCGGTGGTGGTGGGCTGGTTTGAAAGCCCCAGAGTCCGTTAAATAGATAGAAGCAATAAGAAGAAAGGGAGAGATAGACGAGAGGAGGGGAAAGCACAGGATGAGACAGTAGTTAGTAATTGCTGTGGGAATTGAGGAAGGCGGCCAGAAATTAAGAAATAAAAGGGGAGAATTCAGCTCAGCCAGATCTGCTCCTATGCCTCTCTTTCAATCTATCCTTTCTCCTGGATAATCTAAATCTAAACTCAATTCTATTCGTCCTATGTTTCAAATCCTCGTGGCGTCTACCACCACGACTACTGCTCCTGTGACCAAAGAAAGCAGCAGCAGCGGCAGAAGAGACATCATCATAGACTCGTTGTTCAAGATCAAATTCAAAGAGAGAATCAATATGGTGGTGGCAGAAGAAGATGAGAGTCGGTCGGATGGAGATGTGTAGAGTGTTTCTCGCACACACAGTTTACAATGCCAATGTGTGTGTGTGTGTGGACATCCTGTGGAGCATAGAATGATTATTTGGTAGGACTCTAGCAGAGAGCAAAGATTAGATCGATTGTAATTGTAATGTGGCCGTACCAATCGAAGAATAAGCAGGGAGCATCAGACTAGCGGAAGCGAATTGAAAGACAAGGGAATAGTCGTAGGAATAGGAGGACATGCACACACACAGTAAATGGTGATTGAGATTGTGCGGATCCAAAAGACACACACACACAAATACAGATACAGAATTTTATTTGAAAATCGTGTGTGGATATTATGTGACAAGTTTACTTGTCACAGACATTGGCTTTGTAGGCTTGCATAGCTTCTGCTATAGTCTCTGTCTCTGTTTTTTCGTTTGAGTTAAAAGTGTTTTTATTGCACCTTTTCTTCCTAACACACACACACACACACATTGATGAATAATGTCATTAGTGCATGTTTGTTTCTTTTATGAATTCAAACTGCCATGTGGAACATTATTTGTTTCATATATATCTCACGTTGTTACACAAAATGTAGCCCATTTGCTGCGAGAGAGTGGAAATAAGGTTAAGCTGACTTTTCATCTTAAATGTCATCATCACGAGAGAAACGTGAAACGAAGGTTTCCCAGTAATATGATATACACAAAGAGTTTTCTCATCCCACACGGGACTTGTTAGTGCGAGTTATTCTAGAAGAAGTTAACATTAAAACCTGACTGCGGAATTGCTACTTCATGACTGCAGGATTTGTAATCCTCATCCCATCCTTCCTCTTGATGATCCATATGTGTGTGTGTGCATTCACTTGCCCACTTCTTATTCTACATCCACTGTAAGATCTACCCACACGTATACGTACCAATTTGTGAATTCATCTTTATTATGATTGTTGAGATTACCGTAATTACGATGATGATGAATTTCTTAGGTTCAACTGCACCTTTTTCATTGTGTTATTTTTCCTTATTCAATAATAGGCAGGCAGTGTAGTAGGCTCTAACAATAAGCAGGTTAGTGTACTTGTTATAAACTTTACACACTCTTTACTATTGTTCTCTGTAGGGCTTCCCTAAAACATGTGCACAGACTTGTATATTACTAAACTACTACTACTTTACGAACACATACCTACATAATGCTTACATATACGGCGGGGACCCCTCTGCAGTCACAACAAATTTATGTATCGATCCATTCATAGCTGCTGCTATATGGGAGAAAGTCGTCAGAAACAAGGAAAACTTTATCTTTACTGCAGTAATATTTTGCGATTCAATACAAGATTGCAGCTGCATAAAACGCTTTGTTCTTTCTTCTCTACATTTTATGTCTGCTCGTAGGATTAAAAATCCGCATTGAATCAATTCACTACTACTACTACTCCGTCCTTATGCTCCGAAGACAAAGAAGGTGTAGTTGTAGTTCTTTTTGAAATGGCTCACATATATTCGTCCACACGGGCTGAGCTCCATGTATGAAACAATGTGTGTGTGTGTGTAAAACAATCCAATGTCAATGAGGAGGAAAAGAGCAAACGATGATTATTCTAGGCCTGTGCAAGAACATCACCTGACCCTTGGATTTAGAATCGTGTTCAATCGTTAGAAGATGAGTCTATGTAAGTCGAAGGATGTAAGACTACGTAAAAGGTTAAGTTACTTAGCGTATATTAAAAATCCCATTGAGCTCCAATGTTGTTGAGTGTAGTCTATGTCCCCAGTCCTTTCTTATTCGAGAATGTCTGGGGCTTCTAACGGGAATTCTTTTTACGGCGGTCTAATGAGGTATTTTTATCGTGACGAGTTATTTCGTCTACTCGTCTGCAGTAGAATTAAATTATTGCTCAATAATGTTCATTTTCAGATTTGATTATGTTCTACAACTACCATTATGACTGGTCTTACGGCATGTATCAGCCATAAGACCTGCTCGCAGACGATTAACCGTGGACTCACTTATACTTGAAGTTTGCAGTCTTTCAATTTGAAATTCAAATATGCTTCTAGATTCTACCGTGTTGTAGGTCATTTTATGGACTTCTTTAAGAATGCAAAGATGGTAACGAAACAAGATTGCATCTTTTGCTCGTTTGAACTCACAAGATGTTTTCATCTTTTCGCACAGAGTCCTAAACAAAAAACAAAGTGTTCCTATTCAGATTCTTGTTATTCTTCCTTTTGTACGAGGATGGTCAGTAACAATACGGGAATCTACTGTGAGAAGGGAAATCGTATATTCAATGGAAGAAAGACCATTTTTTCCGCTTTTATTTTTTTTACAGAACTTTAGTGGAGAACCTGCGAACTTGATTCTAATTTTGTTAAGCATAATTCAACACGTGTTCTACTTTTAACGATTGTTTCTCATACGTCTCAATGATGTAGCTTGCGTATATATATATATCTATTCATCCTGTAGAATGTTTGTCTGTGCCTGTATTACATTGTTGGTGAACATGAAATTAAATTCATAATCGTCACCTCACGTTTAGTGTGCCAAAACAACTGAGGATTGCAACATCTTGTTCAATGTATAACTGCGATTATTTACCAGCAGAAGAGTTTAGAAATCGCGTAACCAAACAGTTCATTTTGCATCACGTTCTTCAGCCAGACCAATTTTGTGCGTGGCGAGATTCAACCTGTTTGTTTTCAGTGATTACATGCTCTAGCTCACAATTCACCTCCCTTCATAGTTCATATGTATATATATATATGTTATATTGGTTTCAATCTCTCGATAGACATAACGCACCCACACTATATTGGATCTCCTTGCGGAATCGAGACAGATTAAAGTAATGATTGATGATGAGAATTCAGAATGAATGGATGAACTAGTTTGACAAACAGTTCTGAATTTGACAGGGTAAGGATGACTGCCAAATAAATTGCTGAATAACTTGCTGACTGTCAATTTGGAAGTGTTCTGTAGTACTGAGAAACATGTACACAAGTGCCGTTAGTGTTGAATGAAAACTTCTTGCACACATTTTGTGTTCTGTTTATGGTGAATTGGTGACGGTCACTTGTTAATTATTCACTTGTCACTTATTTAAGTGGTGACATGCAAAAGGGGTAAAGGTGATATCGAAAATACTTTAAACTTTTTAAAGGAGAAGACTCGCCTTCCAACATAAATATTAACGAGAGACGTATCGTGCATTTTAAACCACAGTGATGATAAATATTACAGGGCAATTACACATGCAAGTTTGTTATATAAAAACGGGAAGATTAAAAGGCTATTGAACTGGCGAATAATGGGTAGAGAAGTAAATCTTTCTATTGTTGTCTTAAATTCAAGAATAAAGAGAAATGATGCCAGTACTAGGAACCAATAATAATGACCTATGCTATGGAACAGCGAAACACTCGCGAAAGCTTCTTTGACAGGACTAATACGATGATTACTGGTATTAATGTATGAATACATGCGTAGAGACAGTCAATTATGCAAATGATTATGTCCTTGTAATTTCACTCAACACCGTGTCTCTAAAAATGCGTGTGAATTTACGTGCAGCATGTGCTAAACTTTCAATGTTTGCTGCTAATAGAGGGCTTTGAGTTAATTATACATATCTCAATAAAGTTGTTCGGTATGTTTCGGACATAATTACGCAAGATAAAAAATGTGCATTGGAAAGACAGGATCGAAGCAGAGATCATCAGTATATAATCAGCACGCTAAAGTTAATTCATTAAATGCTTGAACTGGTCATATCCATGAATAATGTAATGATTTACTTTACACTCCATATGGTCAGCTGTGCAAAGTCAGAACAAAGGTTTCACTGATGCAAATTACTCCTTTTACCACACAACAAAACCATTAGGGATACATACCGACAGCCTTACCTATAGTCGCAATATGAAAATGATAGATATGCTTTATTTCTACTTCTGTCTTTTCATTCTCAATGGAGTGAGTTGGTCAGATATCAATTGATAGCAAATGATCTCAATCACAGATTCTCGCAAAATTCTAATATTAAATATATAGGCCCTCCTGGTTATAAGTGAGTATCTTTTCTGAGAAATCTTGATTGCAGATGCAGATACAATCTTATTTTGTTTGAAGCTACGAGGGATTAATTGAGGATGATTAATTTGCATGAAATCGAATCAACTTTCCTACGAGTTCCAATTTTCAACTATGGATAGATCGCTAGGTCCGATCTTTCCTGAGGATCAAAACTTTATTTGACCAAGTAATGGACATTGGAATTGATGATAAAGAGGAAAGTCAGTGGAGCGGGATAGGATTGTAATATTTCTAATGGCAGAAGTTCAATAGGCGAGTGGAACAAAAGTGATTCACGTAACGTACAAGGAAATGTTGCTGTGTGGGGGCGGAACCAGGACGCCCGTAAAGACCTCGCGATTTTCTAATTCATAATTAATTCTCTCGTGCTCAATTACGTTCAGAGAGACCAGCCACAAGATTTTAATCAACTTTTAGATTTTCTCCCACCCAAATGCTACGAAAGGGTATTTTACAAATCAAGGACCACCACACTGGTTACTTTACATTACGAGAGAGAATGTACGTATTGTTCTCATTGAAATAAAGTTACCTCTCTGGGTTTTGAATACACAGAAAGTGAAGTAATTCTTAGTGCAAACTCACATGAAAACTCCCTATATGACCGACTATATAAGAATTCAGCAGTGGATATTATGCAACTCGCTCTCCCTGTGTGGCGCATAATAATAAAGCTTTCTCTCGTCCAAGTACATATATATACAATTCGATCCACACGCTACACGGTGCTGAGGCCTCTGAGGAGAAAATTAATTTTACTTTTAGTACGAGTGCTAATTAGCAGCAGGGTATTTACACTTTAACTGCTTCATATATGATCTCCTCACACTACACCACACTATCCACACAAACTAACTATACTGTAGTAGGAGTAGCCTCAGTCACAGTTTACTAGAGGTGGAGAGAGAGAGGTGAGTTTCGAGTTTAGTGACAAATATCAGGAATGAAACCAAAAGAGAAAATGTAATTTGGCATTGCTCGGAATGAACTGTCACTTCAGTCGTAAAATAAGTGCAAAAGTTTTCTTATGAGTAGAACTAACTGACAGAAAACTAAAGTAGGCCATAGATCTAATTAAATTATCAAAGTTTTTATCGCAAAATTATCTTGATGTGACTACAGCTAAAGGGAGGAAATTGAGTATTTGGTTGATAAAGTTGTCCACACAGTCGATTTTGATTCATTTCTCTCTCTCTCTCTCGGTTTCCTTATCTCTAGCCACACTGGAGGATTTTCTATCTAAAATTGAATGACTTCGATCAACTAACTGCCGAAAGTTGTCTTGGCTGAAGCCAATAATAACGTCATCATCATCAGCAAAAGCAGCTGACAAACTCCATAATATTCGGGTTTAATTAAAGTTTCTCTTGGGTCGTTTGGATATTCTGTACCTTTCTTAATTATGTACAAAACTTCTTTATAGATTTGTTAATTGCTTTCTTTTAATAATTCATTAATTTGGAAGTTTGCGATTTGAGTTTGTTTGCATATTATTTGCTTTAGCCTAATCTCAGTCAGATTCTTAGGCTAAGCTGCAGCAGTCGACAACGGTTTATTATTCAATTACAATGACTAAACTTTTATCTTGATGCGTATCCTACAATAAAGCTTGAAAAGCGAAACACGAATAGTTGGAACTAAAAAAGACGTTCATAAAGTAGTTTTATGCCAAGAGTAATTCAAATCAATGGGTTTGTTTCGTGATCGACAGTTTTCGACTATAGGTGACTTATAATTTAGACTCACTTGTTATCGCATTTATGCAGTAAATAGGATAAACGTGTGTGTATTGAGATGGTGGTAGGTAATAATGTGTCGCATATGGAACAGTGAAAGGAGCAAACAGAGAATATATATATATATTCTATGTGTCTAGTATTGTCTAGAATGAGTTTTCACCACAGCAGCTTAAGTTTGCATGTACTGTGTGGTGAGTAGTTTCAAACTAACTAGTGGAATTGAGAATAAAAGAAATAAATAACCCGGTGGCATTTGTTATTCTGACTTCACTAACGAAGTTTATCGTAAAACACGGAATTCGCTTTCACCTTGTTGTTGCTTTATCACGATCACCAATTACGAAATCGAACTCCTGTCGCCAGTATCAGGCTCTGTTTGTGTAGTGTACTACTAACATTAGCTCACACGCATCTACTAGTGTAAGTGTATATAGCATTATTGCTTCGTTAGTTCCCATGCCCTGCTCTAGTTTGATGATGCATGATGGCAAACTAATGAATGACAAATACACACACACTTGTTCGATATATTGCAGCTAATGTTTGTTCTGATTTCAAGTGAGTTTTTAGTATTTGGGAATTATATTTCATTAAACCTTACAACAAAATATCAACTGGGTGGTTAATTGAATATACTTGCTCCTGTGAGCCTCTGCTTGGCTCTCTACTGATGTGTTTTTGGAGTAATTAATGTACTTTTTCGAAGTCGATGGTCAAAATCATTAGGAGTTCACCTTGAAATCAGTTCAATTTCTGCCAATTCAACTGCAAGGATTCTTCTGAAAGAGCCAGAATTTTTCTCGTGAAAGGAAGCGTTGTTTTTAGAAAAACACTTCAAGTGGAGTTTGATTACACTCTTCAACTATTAATTAGTTGGACTCTTTTATAAATGTCTGTGAGTGTTTTTACTTTGGCCCATGAACAAAAACGTATGTAATTCTGAATCTTATTCAGCTTTACAAAGCGAGTGTTATTTTCTCGTAAACACGAACAAAAAGCACTCAAGTTTTAACTACGAGCTCAACTAACTAGCTGGCACTTAACCTCGGTTATCCTTTGAGGCCTTTTGTGTGCTTTCACTCTTGAAATAAGTAAAGTGGCTAAATGTAAAGTTCCACGAAATTTCGGAAATATATAGTCAAATTGTGATGTAACATTAAGTAGGGAAATCTTGGAAATCTTGACGAGATCGAAATTAGACTCTTATTTCTCTCGCGTTTCGTTGAGTACGTATGGACGAGAGTCATTGCTCATTCTTGAGAAGAGGTAGATTATACTATGTGGATTCCATTATGGAAAGAAAATGGAGGTATTTACATTAATAAGTAATGCATTCCATTGTGAAGGAATGGAAATGCACTGCGCTGCTACACTCCCTCCCAGTTTTATCCAAAAGAGATTTTGCATTCTTCCAGAGAAAGCAATCTTAAGTAATCCATCTTCTTGCGGCTAACAAAGCTTTCAAAACCTAATCTCTCTTGAGTAGCCCGTATACATAAGTATATATATATGTGTATAGGACAGGGCTTTACGCTGACGATGACTTTGTGGCACTATAGTTGGCATGCAATGTGATAAGGTCATTCCTTCTCTCTCGTACAAACTAATGAAACGATTCAACAGCTAAGTCGCAACACTTTGGAAGAGAGAGAGATGGTTCATGACTTGGCTATTGTTGCAATCTCGTGTAAGCTAATAAGCTTTCCTATTGAAATTTAGATTTTTCCTATGGACATGATTTGAATCTGAAGGAATTCAATTTAATGTGTATTTACGAGCGTTATAGCTATGTATTATATATAGCAGGCTTATTTCACTCTTCATGTGCAGAAAATAACCGGGTGCTATATAGTTCTGTCATTTTTCTTGCGACGTAGGGTAAAATATTCTTTATTTTGAAACGTCAAATAACACGAAAACTTATTACATTCTACTAATGCTCGCACGATATCGTAACAAACCTTTCATAACAACATGGTAGTTTTGCGAAACTGTCAAATTGGGTTAGTAATTTTACACGTATTGCCTGGCAGAACGACCATAACAATAAGAAAACTCTATTGAATTTTGAACTTTTTATTTAGGTATACAGCAAAGTTCATAGCCTCGCGTTGAACATTCAGGTTATTCATTAATTTCTAGTTTCACCTTTGTAAAAATTCATAGACGGGTGCTCATGGAGTAAATCGATAGCTTTGGTGATTGATACAACCAATTGTGGGCCATTATCTGTGTGAAGCATGTCATTTTCCTATTTGATCTCGTACATAATACTGGTAGCCAAGTGTTCGCTATATTTCACGAAGAGCACCTTGACAGGATGAATGTGATGGCTTCCATGTCGTGAGTCATGTCAACTAGTCTGTAGGGACTCAAATAAACCATAAAGTAATAATGTTCGTTCACTTTCCCTCAAAGTAAAAGCAAAGCCATGTTGACTATACTACCCCAGACACAACGTTACGTTCTCTTTTACACACAGAGATGATAGCGTTTTCAAATGTAACAGTATAGAGACTTCCTCATAAAATGTTTTGTTCTCGTGAGGAACACACAATGATAATATAGTGGTTGAGCAGTGGTGGCATGTCATGTCTCACATCAGAAGGACACATTCATTTGCTTGTACCTTATAGTTTAGCTCGCATTTTTGTATCGTTTCATCATAAATGTCAAAGCGTCATTTCAACACACAGCTCATCATTCGAACTCACAGACCATACTGAATACACACGTCAGTTATTTGTAAAGTCTATTTCATCCAGGATGCCCGACTGCTGTAGTGTGATTAGGAAAGGAATGTTTTAGGCTATTAAACTACACACCACATCGATTTGATGCTAGTTTCTCAATTCTCACAGATCTACTTGTATGCTGAGTATATCACGTGTATTTCTGCTTAATAATCAACGTGTATTGCTAAGAAATTGCGACTTGGTCCAGTAATAATCTTTGTAATACAAACTTTAACGAAATCCGATAGAACGCTTTTATATAAAAGCTATATATGGGACACTTAGTGGAACTTATTTCGTGTAAGCAGATATCATTCTTTATTATTAAGCTCGTGGCACATGACAGGAACTTCCGAAGATCATATTTCGATTAGAATGAAAGGAAATACAACAAACTTTTGGAAGATTCATTTAATGCCCTTAGAATAGATAAAGCATTGTGATGCGTGACAGGGATATTTTTGTGCTAAGGGATTGCTGTTTGGTTTGTGTGGTTGAAATTGAATATCTTACGAAACTTGGAAAGAGAGAAGTATATACAATATGGAGTGAATTCACAAATCACTAGTTGTCAGATATGATAGGCTGTAACACGATATGTCTCTCCTTTCTCCTACCATGGAACCTTCTTGAGGTTCTGGGCTTTATTAAAGACTTCTTTTCTGTCGTCTTCAATCTCACATGCAATTACTCTAGAACACAATAGAAACTTATTTTTTATTTGCTCGCCCTATCATGCATTAAGAGATGGTACATTATCCACATAACCTATCAATCATTATCTGAAATTGTATATTACTTGTTTGTTTACAGCTCCTGGCCGCCATCCTGAAAAACACATAATACTATTGATTGTCCTCAAAACGGTAAGTCGATTATCCGCCTCAGAGCATATGAAATATATTCGCATTAGAATTTAACTCATATCCGGCTGCTTTAAATAAAAAGCACAATATTTTACGCAATAAATATCCTAGATATTTCACCTTTACATTATGGGACAAAATACAAACTAGACTCTAGACACTCTAGAGCTTATAGCTAATTTTTTTTAAATAGCCATTTGAAAAAACCATTGGAGAAATTTCGAGGGAGAAATCTGTGACATATTGAAGGAAATAAAAAGCATGTATGCAAAAGGCTAGTTAAAATGACATTTGTCAACAATATATTACTTTCCACACACTAGGTTTCCGTCACACACGCACGTGGAAGTAGTATAATCTTAAAAGGAGTAATGGAAAACACCAGATTACCTCATGACATAACCGTTTCTCTTGATGGGTGCAAAATATACAAAACTTTTTTGAAATGGATTGATGTAATATTAGCTGCAAGGCTTGACATTTAAAATGAATGAGGCAAAAAGTCACGTAGTAGTAAAGAACAAAAAACATGTTGGAAATATTAAGCTCTTTCCTCCTCTCTGAAGTATGAAACACAACATTGATTGCACCAGCGTCAGCTTATGATTCTTGAATACGCTTCGTATAATGGTGCAATGTATGTGTAGGCACGATACAGATGGAAAGTATGCACATAATGGAGATTTGAAGAATAGAGATTCTTTAAGCCCCAGCAAGAGCTTCATTTGCTCACATGAGCATTATTTCCCTTACGATATCGAATGCAAATTACATTCATGCTCAACCGTTACTTGGCATTTACCATGAGAGGCACCGTGATTTAGTGTTGCACTTCAGTTCTTGACTGTGTGCGTTGTCTTATTCGGTAGTTGCATGCAAGTTTGACTGCAGTAAATGTTTAATGTGCTATCTTCTTGAGAGTGAGGTGACTTGGCATAAATTACGATTTACGCATATTTGCTCCTGGCTGATTGCGAGTTTGTAAGAAGAAGGCTCTAACTCACACACTACTATGTATTATGTGTTCTCCATTAACAGAAAGGTTCGCACTTGACGCCCATATCATCACACGCTTGCAGACATACACACTTTATATACACAATAAAGCTTAAAAGCTTACGCACAAACTTATATTGAAATTTAATTGCGTAAAAACACACCTACACGCTCCACAGTAGAGATTATGTAGTCGCATTGTTGTAATGAAGTTTAAATGGGTGTATGATGATTTATGAAGTGAGATGGAAGGAGTGTGTTTAGGTATAACATTGTAGTCTCGTTTGTTTTCCGAAAAAAGAACAATAGGCAAACAAAACAGGAGGAAGAATGAGGAAGACAGGAAAAGAATGGCGATGTGTGTGCATTGGGATCATCGAACACACTAAAAACTGGATCAGTTTTATCATCTCTTTCATTCACTTCAGCGAAGTGTTAAAGGCCATGGATGTGATACGAACTCTCCAGTGCCACAATATTGATCCTCGTCTAAAGAGAGTCAAGCCTCAAGTGTAACAAATTTGGTTGAGAGATTTGCTATCTACATATTGTAGGTAGGAGGCCCAAGTTCTTTTGACGAGTTTCTTTCGATAGATCACGTACCAATATTGGCTAATGATAAAGAAGAATAGTATATACCTATATACCTATATATATATATTAGATGCTAGTGGTTGAAGGAGTACGAAGTGTATATATCTATATAGGTGGTGGCGGTTGTAGATGAGGATCTCGTAAAGACATTCGCTTCTGGCATTCTTCTTATCTTGATCTTTTGATGAGACGTGAGAGTTGATGAACTGTGGAGATAGCGGTGCTGGTGGGTCTTCTGTATATATATATATATCTGCTAGCACTGTAGAGCGAGAGATTGGCAAAGGAGTGCTAGATAGATGATGAGAGGAATAAAAGAACTTATAAAACCAAAGTAGGAACAAACAAAAGCAAAAGAGGTAAGTGGCTATATGGTCTTCTTCCTCGTGGAGATGAAGGAGGACCAGGAGAAGAATCTGCTTGAGATAGATCTCATCATGATGAGAGAGAGATATGCTCTTGTGCGAAACTTACAAACTTCCTTCTAGTTTGTGTGTGTGTGTGTGAGCGTATTAGTGTTACCTATGATGAGAGTAGAAGGAGGATTTGCTTTGACTCCAGTGAACTGAAGTAGATTGATTGTCTCAAGAACCAATTCACTTTCAGTCGACCCAAACCACTAGCAATCCCATTACCATCAAACGATTTATGTCATCAAAGGCATTGTTTTACTCTCTTTGTATTCTTCTCCTCTGAGCTTTTATTAACGGGCAGATGTCAAAACATAATGGCTCGAGAATGCCAAGGTGTTATTGAAAATCTTTTGTTTGGATCATTTGATAGGTTACAGGGTGAGGATCAAACTCCAAACTACAGTCACGTCCTATCATCGTCATCATCATCATCGCCCAACACTTTCTCCCTAATACTAATGAATCAAATGGACTGCGGGTAGTTATTATGAGATCTTTTTGTTTCTTCGCAAATATTTTTGAACCATTCTCCTCATCTGTCTTCAACAGTTGTGGGGCACTTTGATTGGATCCATTTACAGAGTTAGAGTAGTTCTGCGTTGTCTCCTTTGATTGACGAAGTTATGAAAGGCTAGTTAAATTATTCATTTTACACTGCAAAAGACGTGGGAGTTCGAGGAGATCTCTCTGATAGACTTCTGCTTGTGGTTTCTTATACTTGAATCTTTGCGTAACTGGCATAATGAGGCCTCCTCCTTACTTTCAACCAGAAGACTAGTTCCTACTTGAAGGGAACTTGGGAATTCCCGTATAGACTCTTGGAAATAAGCATAATGACTTTACACGAAATAAGTTAATAACTTTTTAGTGAGGGAAGTAGGAAGGAAGGATAATAATAAGGAGGAGGGAGACTGACGGAACAAGGTAGAAAATTAATTAACTTCTCCTCCTCCCATGACACAAGAAGGGCCTTGATTAACTGACTATTGCATAAGTAAATGGGAATGAAATAGCTGCAATACCTTTTATGCTCCACACACACTTTGTCTGTTGAAATTCTTCTTATCCAATCGCTGAATGAAAATTGACTAACAGCAGAGTTGTAATACTAAATACATAAAAGTTTGAAAGACAGGTGAGAAGTCGCTCCTTCTCCTTCTCTGAGGTTGACTAAGTATTCACAAGCATGAAATTAGATATTCAAATAATCTCTATATTTCAATGGTTAATAGGGAGAGAGTAGAATGTCGTAATTCTCAGTATAACTTTCTTCCTCAAAGTGAAACTAGATTTGTTAGTAGTGCACGAGGCCGAGGAAGGTGGATGAAGTTGGAGAGAAAGTTGACAACACGCAGTATAGACGTACGACGACTATAGTTCCACTACTACTGCTAGTTATTTTCATTCCATTGGCTCCAGTCTTTCACGACTTATGACAAAATAATAATCTCCCTGTGCAAATGAATGTGCAATAAGTTAGTTTTGACGGAGGAAAGTCATAAGTTACGGTGCGAAGTATATGAACCGTGTATGAAGTATTTCTTCATTACTTTACGTCACTCAACGGTAACATGACAGATGACATGAATGCCAAGAGGTTGTTAATTAATATTTTTCACTCAAGTTGACTTGTATTAATATTACTTTTACACAACTTCAAAATCTCTCGATGCTTAAAATCAAAGAATGGAATTCGTGGTATGCGAATAATATAATACTTCACTCTGAACTCGCGCAACTACATAGGCATTGGTATTCATAACCTGCTTTTAATATATAGAATCACTTGGTGTGTGACATGAAAGTACTGAAAGTAGGCTTGCGTAATATCACAGGGTTTTGTCATTGGGTAGCAGCAAGCGAATATGTAACAGCAATCATTAGAAGAAGTATCCACCACCACATGAAGGGAACGAAAAAGGAAGTCCCTATAGCTGAGTTGCATTTCACATAATGTGTGTGGTATTTGAAGTCAAAAGGAAACAAATGGGCGGTTTCCTCAGTCTTGACTGTTTTCTTGCCAAAAGCTGATAAATTACTTCAGAGTCTCCTCAAAGTAATTAACAAGGTAGGAGAGCAAGTAGCGGTGAGGTCTTTCGAGAGAAAACAAAGGTAGGGATGGGCGAGTTATAGAGAACAGGAGACCAAAACAGGAAAGGAGTCGAACACTTCATATACAACTGCGTGTGTGCATCATATGTCAGCTAAGTGCCAATTAGTATGAGCTATGACTATAGTTAACCCGAACAACAAGGAGAAATGCGTGATGAAAGTCACTCTATTTGATTTATTAATATTAATTTACTATCACCATTACATTTTGTTTGTTATTTTGCTCAGAGAACTTTCTGCCTTGCCTTAAGTGAAAAACGAGCATCTTTCTCATCAGAGATATATCGTAGAGGCTAAATCTCATTACTAACACAGATTTTTGTGCCCACACTTTCCTCAAATTAGCGTGGAGAGTAAATGAGATGCATACTAAGGGAACAACATGTTTAGGAAGACGTATTGAAGAAAGCGAAAGATTAGGAAATCATAAAAATGAACCGAAAGTGAAAATAAGAAAGGGAGTGCAAGGAAGTGAGTGTGTACTAGTAAAGAAGCCGGAGAGTAAATTACCCAAATGGCAAAGTAAGATAAGCCTTATATTGTATAGGCTCATTCGAACTTTCTCCGTTTGCTACGCAAACATCACGTACAACGACACTAAAGCAAAGCCTGAGTTACGAAGATAACGTTAGCGTGAAGAGTTGTTCTCGGATTTATCACAAGATACTGATAGTTATGAAGAGGTACTTGGAACTGTGTGTACTTTCTCACCGCAATCTTACATGATGATATTACGCAAGAGTGTATAGGCAGAGACAGATGCGGTATACACGTGTATATATGTATAGCCTGTATGTGTATAGCCAGTTGTACTTCTGAAGTGGACAGGTCGAGAGAGCTCATTAATTTTATGGATGTAAATCCTAGTCCTTAGGATGGTAATAATAATACCGTCGTCGTTCCTTCTCTAGTAGTATAATGATGTCATGCTCAAGGAGTGAAGATCTGACTGTGAAGACGAAACCTCGGGATTAAATATCCTCCTGGGAGAAGAGTCGACTCGCTCCTTAAATGAAGTAAAGGATTACTTGACTTTTATTCATTTGGAGATGTCAATGTTTATCTGATACCGTTCATGTAAGTCATTAGGAGAGTTGTTTCTTTGTGAGAGAAAGTTATAAAGTTGGTTCGGATATAATACAAACGACACACACACACACTTATAACAACCATAAGAGAGACTGATCGTGAACAACGACGAAATCCACCAAACTCTGTCTAGTGTGGAACATATTGAAGAATGAGAGTATGTGTTATTTTCTCTCACCTCTTTCTTTCTTTCGTTCTTCCTCTCTTTTCCAATATTGGGAAAGACTCAGTCAGAGCTAGGACAAGTGACATGTGTTACTTTCCAGTTAGGAAATGCCATTAGAGACACACACACACACACACACACTTTCTTTCCAGGAATGTATTGATCCTCTTTCATTTTTCAAAATGCTCACTGCTTGTTGCAGCAGGTATATGTATATAAACTAGTCAGAGCCAGTGCCAGTTGCACAATCTCCTCTTCAAATGTGTAACACACGAGCAGTGTGTGTTTCTAAGTCTTAATCTTCTACTTTTTCACGACAAGGCGACTGCAGCAGCTCTCATAGTTATTTTTAATGATTCATTCTACTCTCCTATTACTACTCACTCGGTATTAAAACTGTTGTCTGAAGTACATTTCTCTTCCAGAGTGTTCACTGTGAGTGGATTCTTAGAAGTCCGCAGGCTCTCATTTAAAGTGAAAGTCAAGCAGTCATATATATATATATATATATATTCCGTATGTTGATTGCGATTAGTCATGATTTTTTGTCTTGTACAGTTATAACTAACTCTAAGCCATCCTCATTGCTACGACGGTAGTACAAAGAACGAGTGACTGAATGTGACTTTCATAAACGGTCGTTTCATAGTTTGCGTCGGCTATATGATATGTATATATGTATAGATATATGAGTGTGTGATTCAGAAGACGTCTAAATATAAAAAAGCCCCTCTTTGAAGTTTTAATCGCTTGGATCTCAATTCACTCTGAATTTGAACGGGAGGCACTCGACACTAATGAACCTGTTTTTCCGTAATTCGTGAGCTTTACAAAAAACGTAAGGATGCAGAGAAAGAAAGAAAAAGCAGACCCACACACTTTCCCTTCGAAATCAGCGTGTGATTGAAATTTACTTTTGAGTTTGGGGGAAAGTTCGTATTTCAAACGAAACATGTCGAGGAAGGAATAGTGATAAAGAAAATATTATTAGCTGTGCCAGAGTTAAAGTTACGTTGCATCAGACATTTTAGTATAAAAGTTTGTATTAACTCTTTTCTCTTCGCTCCTGTGAGATAATGTCTGACGTCAAATCCAAAGATTGATCTGAGAAGCAAGTTTTGTGTGTGTGTGTGTGTGTGTGCTTTTCTCTAGGCATCAAACAAAGTTGATTTCGATGGGGAAAGTGACTGTGCTAGAATGATTCGCTAATATACGAAAGAGAGAGACCATAGCAGTCTGGGGAGAAAGGCATTACCATCATTATTCAAGCTGTGCATTATAGTAGAAGCATTAAGGAGGTTGTGTGGCAGTGTCTTGTGAGTGTACAGAGAGTACGTGTGTGTGTGTGTGTGTGCTTTTAGCTCAATCCGATAAACATCTCCAATAGACCGGAAGTTATGGCACTCAAAGTAGCGCGGAGGCAGTATTTTTTAGCGAAGGTACCCCGGGGTGTGAATTATTATTAGGCTTGAATGCTAACAGAGTTGTGTGTGTTGTATTTGTAGCAGGTTAGATTGCTTGAAGCGTAAGAGAAGCAATAATGTGAGAAAGCTCGTTGATGCTTCCGTCTCTCACTCACACGGATATAAGAAATATGAGCAGTCATTTCATGGCTGCTACATTTCTATTTTACGTAAGCAACAAGAGTCATTGCTAAGTAATTTGATCGACATTTATTTTAAGGTTCATGCTGCGTGCTCAACTTTACTTCAAATGCTTTTAGTGCCCGGCTTCTCTCACACAAACACGTTCTGTCAAGTAAATTACACGTATATGTTAAAATAGGCAGGTGTGTAGTTGTGTAGTAGTTGTAGTAGTTTAATATACAATCTTATTGAAATGCGTTGCACACACAACACGACCTAATACGAAATAAAGGCAATCCCACGGACTCTCCAACCATTTCGTTGAGTAATTTTATGCTTTTGTTTATGATTAGAAAGCAAATTTAATGAGACTCAACTGAGCAAATGAGTCCAATTAGGTTGTAAATAAATAGGTCCATTCTACAAGCATAATAAAAGTCTGACTTGACCACGGTCAAAAAAGTATAATCGATTATGTTAAAAGCAGGAAAAAGCTCTCTCTCTCTCTCTTGTCTGAAAATGTGTTTGAGTAGTCGATTCATACGAGTAGAAAAATTGGAAAGTGCATTGTAATAAAAGCCCAAGGCGGTACAAAAGACTCTCTCGTATCTACACTTCCAAAGTTAAGCCATCCGTGAAAACGGTAGTGGTGGTAGACCCTCTAGGGTTGCACGCTTTACCAAGACTCATAAAAATCTCCAAGAGAAATTCCCTCCGTTAGTGTGTATGTGTGTGTGTGTGCAAAAATGTTTTACTCGGTCCTGAATTAAGAGTACAATGTCCTAGTTTTTATTTGAGTGAAAGCCTGAATGCAGAGTGGTGGATTGTAGAGCACAATTTATCAAAGAAGATCAAAGAAACCTTTTCAGCAAATGGAACTAGGCTCGCACTCAGTTTCTCCGAGCAAGGAGCCGAGATGATCATTTCTTTGAGAAAATCTCAGAATATTTAGACTTAACAGCAGCAAACGAGGATAGAGACACAGGAAACACGACACACGAAAAAGAGAACACGTTGCAAGAAGCGGATAAAAGATTTAAGAAATGTGATGCGACATTTTTCCACTTTTGGTTTACTTTCTCCAATCTAAATCCATCAACGGAGGATATAATGAGACGAGGCATTTTATTCCCAGACTTATCCAAGTTACTTTGATTGCTCAACCAACACTAGTGGTGGTTTTGAATTGGAGAGACCATGCTTAGTACCTAGCAGCTCTACTCCCAATGTTCTTACCATATTATTAATAGACACTATCGCTGTTTTTAAGTCTGTGTGAACATTAATAGGCATAACAATAATTCAAAATGATTGACATAGAAGGATTGGAACTGTGAGGGAAATATGTGCACTACTGCAAAGTCCTCAGCAGCAGCAGGAGCAGCAAACAGTTGTTAACTTCAAATCGAGTGAGATGCACTTTGAAAACTCGAAAGTGTTGGTGAGGAGGGGCAAAAGTGTAACTGCGAGGTAAACGTAAGAATTACCAGTGGACATTCCTTTGCCGTCGTCGTCATATTATTTAGGTGAACTTTGGAGAGGTGCAGATGTACGAGAAGAGAGAGTCGGTTAACAGGAAGACTTTGAAGGAAGAAGAGATTGGGACACAGAGCAATAATGCTATGAGCATAGTAGATAAAAGACCGTAGAGTATCAGGGTGGGTGGGGGAGTAGTACCGCAGGAATGGTAGAAAGTCTAGAAAGTATCGCTCGGGCAGGGCATACGTATACATACGTGTAGAGAAGCGCTTTACACTTGGCGTATTCCAAATCCCGACTGCTTTCCACAGACATCGACGAAGGAGACCAAAGACACTTTATGCTTTCTCTCGCTTTCCCCTTCGACTAGGTTGAGACCAGTGGCATGGTTCCATGTAAGTAGTAGTAGTAGACTGTGGGGGAAAGGAAGGGACGATCGATTCTACTTTAGTTAGAGAGTTCTCCTTCTTTGACTTGATTTGCCATGCTGCTTTCGTCGGTTTGTTTGGCTCACTTCCCCAATTCTTTGGAACGGTGGTATGGACTAAAATACTGGTGGCAGTCTTCCTGTGTACTAGAAGAGGTCTGCTCTGGGGTGTTTCCTTTCTATTCTACATTGTGCATGCAGTCAGAGTACTTCTCCTCTCCACCAATATTAAGGCCCACATCGAGTTTTGTGTGTGGAAGGAACTTCCCGTTCAATGCCCTGCATTTAATTTGTATGTATATATATGTAAGTATACGCTGAAGAAGATCATCATCATCACTATCGTCATTATTACAACAGAGTGCCTATGCATGTAGATATACGACGGTTGTGTATCTCTCTCGGACTGTGTGCATGAACTGTGCGACTAATGTGATGTGTAGTTCTTTGTTCTTTTTGACAGGACGGATTTACTGCCGGTATGGGTTTTGTTGTATGAGCAAAATGAGAGATGAAGGGAGAAAGCACGAGAGATGCGAAATATTTACTCCCTCTCTCTCTCCGCTCCGGATAAAACTAAATGGAGTGTGACTTGACGTTAAAGAAGAGTTAAATGGAAATGTATTATATGTATGTACATGCACAATGTGGTGGTGGCAGAGAGAGAGTCCTTCCAATGAAGGAGGCACATAATATGCTCTCTAGTCCTCCAGTTCTGTCTCTCGTTCAAGGATGAACATGACATTTATTATCAGAGTTAACTAATTATTGAGTACAGGTAATTAATTCCAAACTAACAGACAAAAAACATCATCAATGGTTCTATAAATAACTCACCCTACCACAGGCAAGTCGTGGGTGTGTGTCTGTGTGATCGATCATAAAGAGAAGAAAATACTCAAATATTTATTCACGTGCCAAAGACGCTTTTATTGTCAGAGTTCCCCTTCTTCTTCAGGGCCTTTTGAAAGGACATCAGACATCATTATGCACTTTCACTGACAATCCCAAGCAGCAATCTGAATAAAAACCAAAATTAAAAATTTATGAAGCAAAAATTGGATTTCCCAAGTTTTCTTATGCGTGTTCATGCCATTTGATATGCATGAGAATATGGAACTTTACATTTTTTCAACAGCGAAATGAGCATATAAAGGCGAATTTATTGACAGCCACGCTTGGAATATATTTTACAACAAAGTTCCGCACGATACACCGTCTTCTGAATTACCTTTCATCAGGTGAAGCACGCATGTGGTGGTGGTGGTGTCCTATTCACTTGATCTTTGGTGTGGGAAATAATTGTAAGAGTATATAGAATGTCGACCCTGCTCTATAATAAGTGTTGATCACTCCTGTCTATTGAATAAATTATTCCCAGTGGGTGATGCACACGGACAAGGGCCAAGTTGTGAACTAATAATGAGATACACTTGATACACATGAAAATATGAAACGCGTAAGCGTTTGTAAAACTGCCCAAGTTCTATTCTAGTAAACCTAGACAGGAATAATAGCAAGGGTGTCCAAAGGACAGGGTGAGATTGCGGAAGTTTTGCAACAATGTCTTCTCTCTATTGATTTTCTTACGGGAGATAACATGTGTATAAGTAGAGAGTGTGTGTATTATTTGGATAAGCCAGCCTGTAAGCCCCACTCAATCTCTTATGTAAATATCTACTATTGTTCTGTTCATTAAGATTTTTATGAACTTAGTGTGAATACTCAATTTAGTCGTTCCTTTCTCCTTCAAAAATGCACTAACAAGATAATCAGCATTTACTTGCATTAGTCTTTGGCAGTCAATCAACCTTTATTTCATAAGAATTATTTTGAACTCGGCTTGATTGAAAGTTTTCCACCTGCTTGAAACTAATTGATGATAAAAACAATATTATGTAAAACCAGTAAGGATAAGGTTAGGACGAGACACTTGAGAGTGTATAGCGAGGGGAATGTGTGAGAAATGGCGATAGGACAGGTACTCTTAGTACGTGTGTGTGTACGTGCAATTGTACTTTGGATGCATCAAATTTCAGATATCTATTCCTCGAGCTGTCGAGAAAGTCAGGAGTAGTATCGGTGTTGGTTGCACTTTCATCTCTGGCAATGTCTCTCATGTGTTTGTGAGCCGTCATGCCAATTCTCGTGCTGTAGATCTTCGTGTGCTCTCCTTCAATCTCACAAAAGACATTTCATTCTTGTACACCGAGTAATGTGTGTGGAGAAAAGTTCTACACATCGAGAGATAGAGAAGGTAAAAGCGTCTGTCAGAAGTGAAAAAAGAACGATCCCATCTAAAATTCGAAATAGGACAAATCCATATTCCATTCTCACCATCGTGGAGAAGAAACCGAAGCTCAAATAAATAGGATACCTTCAACCAACTCTGCATTATAGATGGAGAAAGACAAGAATGGATCTATTTTGCATAAAGATGTACGCGAGGGAAATATTGGAAGAAAAAAGTTCGTCTCAAGTCTTTTTGAATGTAACTCACATCTTGGCTCATCTCGTCTGAATCTCTACTACTGGTATTATGTCGAGCACACACACATAAGTACCAAGTACCCACCAACCGTGAATCGTCCTTACACACACACATACACACAGTTTCTAAGTATTAGACTTTCGTCTGGAGTGTTTCGTTTACCTCGTTTATAGGAATATATACACATACACAACTTTTGCATTCCTATACAATCATTTCTGAAGCCTGATCTTCTTTTCTACAACATGGAGACCGAGAAATCATTGAGAGGGAGATAGAGAGAAGATCGCGTGGTACATGTTTGACTTGAATTTGATTCCTACGATGATTCCTGAGAGTATATATACAGTATATATAGGTACATATGTATATAGGTATATGTATATGTATAGAAATGTATTAGCGGGAACCCTCCCAAAATGCTTTCACTTCGAATCCAAAAACTCCATATCGGACTTGGCATGACTCTTGTTGCGAAGAAAGTGAGGCCGATTTGCAATGCAAAACTTGCTCGAAAGAAGAAAAATTGCCAAATCATTCCAACCTATTTTTCATTTTGATGAAATATTGTATTGCTTGGAGAATATTGGAATCCAACTCTTCGAATGAGTTTGATTAAGAACGGAGTATAATACACGGACGAAAATACAGTGCAGGGAACATGTCTAGGGAATACTGCGAAGGGATTATTGGAAATAATACAAGAAATATATCTCCGCGTGTTGTTGTTTCCCTTCGTTCAGCGTATTTTTCATTTCCTACTCCTTCCCTTCCAGTAGCATGAAATGAAGGTAGGAGGACTTAATTTTATTTCTGCTGTAATTCTTACTTTACCTTATAAATCACAAAGCTTATTTCACACTACGTTGGAAGCAGAAACTCACACACACACACACGCTGACCTGGAGGATTGGTTCACAAGTTATTTCTCGATACTGCGCGACACGTTTACAATAAAATGACTTACGACCTTATGAGCTTATAGGGATATTCAGCCTCTGGTGCCTTTTCAGGACAATTCAGTATTTTCTTCGCACTTTCATCCTGAGCGAAGTTCAACAAAAGTGTAGAATAAATTATTACCATAACTGGAATCATTCCAGACGAAATTATGGCTACCAATATCATACATACTAACCATGTACCTTTTCATGACAAAATTTTAAACTTCCACCGCGTCGAGAAAGCCCTTAAGCAACGAATATGACTTGCACGGGTAGCTGGTCGTAACGTGTGTGTGCTTTCTTTGTGACGACTTGCCGTATAATAATAACCGAACTGTACAGAGAGAGTAACATGAACGGATGTAAATTTGATGGGAAATATTGTAACGACCCAATTCTCTTTAACGACGAGACGAAAAGACAAGGTACTTGGGATATTATACGCTCGGAAAGTTGGTGTTTTTCGGATTTTCTCCTGTCTCAGTCATACACTGTGTTATTGTAATCATACACGACTGTCTCATATCTGTAGACTCGCGGAAGGAGAGAATGTTAGCAAATGCAAAGTAGATGGGGATAAAACAGGGAGAGAAGAAACATTCGAGAAATGATCTTATTGAGCTAGGGGAATACGTAATGCTCGATCGGTTTTATTATTACATAAGCTCGGGCATTCTGTGTGGCCGGAGAAAGTAAAGCTGTAAAACAAGAGTTGTATCGCAGGCTAAGGAAATTACGGCATATGTGAAACCATCGAAGCATCAGTAACCTTCAAGAACGAATAAGCATCTCTGTATGGTGGGAGCAAACTGAATACTGAATCGGCGTATGGGTGAAAGTTGAAGAGCTAAAGGATTTCTCCATATACCGATGAATACATAGTGATGATGATAATAATAATAGCAAGCTTAGTGTGAGTTCATGACCACAGAAAGCCGTATATATACGAAGTTTGGAGTACAGTGCCGTAAGAATATTAACATTATCATACTGGTGACATTATACAGTATCATTCTACTTAATCCTGCTACGCAGAAACTATAACATACCCCCAGTTACTAGTGTACACTAGTGTAGTAGTTGTGTCTCCGAGTATCCGCATAAATAATGTATAGTTTAAAATGCAAAGTGCTTCTTAGTAGAATGATGTAGCGTAAAGTGAAAAGTTTATCTTGATTCGCCCAGATTTTGTTCGGAGAGACGAGCATGTAACAATAAGTAGGATATTTAAACCCACCACCACCACCGCCAGATGAAAGTAAGGGAGGAGCCCTAGCTGCTCAGAAGGCTCTTTAACATTTTGTTTTAGATAAGGTTTTATAAGTATTCAACAGGACTTTAAATTTCGGATGAGGGCACAGTACCTTCGTTTAATTTCGTCAGTGAGGACTCGAGTTTGCTACTTGTCTCGTCGAGTATACTCGATAGTGGTTGGTGGTAGTAGTGGTGTATGGTGGAGGAAGAGAGAGATGTGAAAGGAAGATTAGGAATTCGATTGAAAGGAATTTAGGGTAGTAGTAGCATTATTAGTATCCTTAATAGTAAGTAGGAGTGGAGAGAGCTGGAGAGAAGTTTAAGTGTTCTATTGGTGTTAGTTTTGGTAAGTCAGTTTAGTAGGGAAGAGTCGTTTAATCACGCTTTTACGACTTTCTTCTCTACAAAGCCAATTACACTTGTCTAATTTAACCTGCATCGAATCTTCCTCCGCCAGACTACTATATATACTGTTATTATATTTCCCGTATAAATTGCTTCAAAACAACCAAATGCAGCACAGATCCAAATGTTTTGAAATGGAGAAAGAGCATCGTCTGCGAGATCATACTCTCCTACTACACTTTCTCTCTTGATGATACGAGCTGCAAACCCAGAGAGGTTTATATTTATAGATGCATTAGTTCTGCTGTTTATACCAACGTTCTTCTCCTTACCCTTGAGTAGTAGTTTGGCTAGTCTACTTGGCTGAAAGCTCCTCGCACTATGTTTAATATCTTCCTAAAATGATGGTGGCCCGTGGGTAGGATATTATTGGTAGTCACACCGTATCTGGATCCTTATGGAGGGCGATAAATCCTAGAGGATGGAAAGCACATAAAAGAGAATTTAATGTTTATCCGATATCGTTAAGCTTAAGAGAAGATGGATACAACAGAGGAGAGAGGGCATACGGGAAATAAGCCCTCCTCCTTGCATATACACATTCAAAGGTGTGCACTAACTACACTGCAGTAGCCCTCTGCATACATATATGCATAAATATATATATATATCGTACACACTCCAGCTTAATTCAACATTTGCTCTTGTTTTTCTACATTCTGTAATTTCACTCGCATCCTTTATGCACCAATTCTGTTGGAGACAAAACACAGACCATAACACCGGGAAGTAACTTTCCCCGAATATTATTATTACAATTCTTGTTAGCATCCGAGCCAAAAGAGATGATGAGTGCCGAGGACCAACCTAACCAACCAACTACTTCTACTCCCACCAGTCAAACCTCAACTTTGTAGTGTGACTACCCAATTCCACCACTACATTTACCAATAGGTAATCCTTCTCCACACTGAACCCGATCTTCTTCTAACTCCTCTTCATATTTATACATAGTAATACATACACATCTCAACCATCATCATCATCGACTAGTATGCTGCCTTTCACTCAAACACAAAGTACCTGTTAATAAGACTACCTGCCTCGCGTTTTATTATTTCCCAAGCATTATTTCCACTCACATCCCACACACAACTGCACTTGCTCTCTATTGCAACACTTGTATTACAATAAACAGTTCTTTAATCATCTTCTACATTTCAACATACTTGCGAACTAAGCTTAGCTTGCTAACTCATCATAAATGACTATTGCGTAACAACTCGGGCTCGAGAATCATAGAGAGAGATGAAAGTGGGGCATGTAGAAATATTCCTTAATGTTTGCATCGTGTTGTAAATTAGTTTTGCAAAGTTTCGCTCTTCTGCTTATGGCATAGCTGCTCGTATATTAACCTTATGCGGTCTTTAATGAGAACGGGGCAGAAGAAAGTAACCATACCATGCTATGCATATATATAGGGATGGCAATAAATAGCCGTTACATTTTATTTTCACTCTCTCTCTCTAACATATTGGGAGAGTAAGCCTAATTGAAGTGGAGGCTGAACAAGAGAGAAAGCAAACTTTGTGAGGGCTCTTCATTCGATAATTTTGAGAGGGATGAGCACCACCACCACCACCACCACCACCAGAAGAAGAAGAAGGTATTACGGAAGAGACAGACTATTATATAGATTGGGAGTGATATTAGATATTCACAGGAGAACTCAACCACACTGGAGTAGTTGGGTTTTGAGTTCTCCCATCGACAACAACGACGAAGACTATTCAACAGGACTTTCTCTCTGACTCTCGTGCACAATAATGTGTTTTATTCTGCCCCTATCCCATCTCTCTTTATATAGAGGGATAGTCTTTTGTTGAAATCCTCTAAGCTACCCTCTTCACCTACAACTTTCATACGCTTTAGCTCTACTTGTGTAAACATTTGACAGTTTAATTCAAATTATACAGTTTATTATGTATACCTACACTTCCTCTAGCGCATAGAATAAGCCCAACGTGGAGTTATATCCGTTCCTTCGCATGACTTTTCTGCCTGGAAAGAGAGCTTATTGCATAAAAATAATAATGTTCATGATTAATTGATACAATATAGCATTATTAGCATTAAGTTCATTTTGGATAAACAGCCAAGGACGGAGTAAAAGCTCAAAAGGAGAGTCCAGTATGCATACTAACGCAATAAAATGCTTGTAAGAGACTTAAAATAAGGAGGAAAGCTTTTGTGGTCGAAATATACTTTAAAAGAAAGTAATTTAGTCAGAGCGTATAACTAATTACATCCTAATATTTTACTCGTCCAGGCTTTTGAGGAGAATTCTTTTAAAAGAACAATATAACGGATGAAAAAGGGTTTCAATGAACGAATAAAGAAACTGAAAAAGAAGAAAGGTTGGAGTTTGAGCAAGCCGACATTAAAAGGGCGTAGAATAAGGGCTCAAGAATTAGATTAAAGCACTCGTTGTCAGTTCATAGTGAAAGTGAAGAACCCGGTGGTAGGGATGCCCTCAGAACTTGAGCTTAAACTATAACTAGGTTAGCTGTTTTCTCTCAAACCATTTGTCGTGCAGACCTTTCCTCTTTGAGATAGATATATGGACAAGGATAGATGCAGCAGTGGCACCTTGTCAAAGAAGGCTTCTTTGGAGAAAGTACTGCACACACACACTCCCACAACCACCACCACCACCACCACCATCAGAGTAGTATTACAAAAAGTAAGACACACATGGATGTGAGAATACGCAGTTAGACCGATAATGCTCTTATTGTTGTCTCCTATTCACATCAATTGCATGTTTGATATGCCGATGGTTTTCTCTTAAGTTCCGTACCATCCGCGTATTTTCTACTTTGAACTTGCACACTTGATTCTGGGTTAACTCTGAAATTCAGGATAACTTTTATAGCACGGGTGCGGGTTTTGTAATTTTTTCTTACACTATCCCATCTGAAGACGAAGTGCACTAATAGTTATGGTTATGATGATGATTATTACAAACCTCTATTAATATAATAGGAGAAGATGACGATGCTATTACATCATTATATATTACATTATAGTAAGTACAAAGTTGTTAGTTACTCCAGTTTTCTAAGAGATCAACCAAGTTTTTCTCAAGGAAAAGAGTTAATGTTCATTCTTTATTTTAGAGGTTTACTCGCTAAAAGAATTCCTTCCTTCCCTCTCATCCTCCTCTAAATGTCTGTTGAGCGTCTACGCTCTTTTCTACGATAGTAATACAGTGTAACAACTCGTAATAGGAGTCTCTACTTTAATTCTTCGCATATCTATTACTACTACTAGGGAAGGAAGGCAAAGAATAAGGAAGGGAAAGAAAGCAGTAGTAGATGAAATGCTGTTCATGATATGGGTTGTTGTGTGTTCAAATTTAAGCTCTGTTAGTGTATAGTCATCGTTATAAACTCTAAAGCAGGCTTGGTTTGACTCTTGTTACTAATGCACTCTGATGTGTAATGGGTTTTTGAAAAGTTTTTTACATTAAAATTCTCTTCTAAAAATGCTATTTTCGTGTTTCTTTCTCTTACAGATCTAATCCACTTTACGGTTACTACACAAACTAAACCTACACATCTTTGGGTACTACTCTTGGAGATCTCAGTCACCAGTGTGGAACGAGTTTTCTATCCTGTCTACTTCTGCACAGAACTTCCATGTTAATTGTTCTTTTGGGCTTTCTCCACTCCAAATAAGCTAAAGGAAGCTGAGAATGTAGAGAGAGAGAGACATTTCCAGCAAATGAAATAAAGTCATTTCTGCAACAGAGTACGACTACACAGTGTGTGACGAGATGAAGACTCAAAAATAACAAATAAAATAAGACGTATATTAGCAAGAACACAACAACAACTTTCATCCAAAACAGACTGAAGAAATCGGATACTTTCTCTCAACTTTTAGTAGCGAGATAAAATATACTTGCGAATTTCTTTCTTCAACAACATCTCTCTATTGCTCACACCTCGGCAATAAATATTTAATTAAGGTATGTGTACATCTCATACAACTTTTTTCAGTAAACAACTTAACCATTATACACAAACACTTGAGAGAAAGTGAAGAAAAAGTCAAGTTTTCCAGTGGTCTCGAATATCCACTGATGTTTTGTAAAGATGAATGACTTAATAATTTGCACTTAATATTTCCTACGAGACATCCAGCTACGAAAATGATGTGAACCAGCAGCAGCTTTGTTTAAATCTCTGTAGCATAAAACTTTCGCAATGCCAGTTTGTCGGTATTGAAAAGTAAATCACTCCGGGAATTCTCGCATTCAAGCGGATATTGCGAAACGAGTGATATTTATTTACGGCTAGGACAATAAGTGAATACATTTGTATTTTATCATCTTGCGTATATTTCGAATTGACAAAAGAACGTATGAAGACTTAAAGTCATATTACAACTTCACAATATTAAGAAAGTCAGCTATTACACTCAACCCACAACAATAAGCAGAGCACATAATAATACATTTCTAAAATCGTAAGCTCCATTTTGGGCATTTATACTCTTGCTATTATTATTACTTTCAGTGAAAGTTAGACTGTACTTTATCCTTCAATCCAAGCATACTACTCTGACTGTATAAATGCGTATATATATCCGTCTGTACGCAGCAGCTGAAATGCTTCCTTTTCAAAAAGATCAGAAAACAAGGAGGATGAATAAAAAGTAGGAGGAGATGTGCTCGTTCATGTCTTAAAGCTGTAATATTCATGAACATGCATATCTAAAAACGCGTTTTCTACCATCACTAGAATCTTTGTATGCATTCATACACTCACATGACAAAGTATTCATTCTTCTCATCCAAAACCGCTTTTGGTTTCTTCTCACAGTCAGAATCAAAAGATTCTTGGTTTTGACTCTTCTCTGCAAGTAAAATGTACACGTGGCAAGAAAGATTCAGTCCGGAAGTACATATATAGGAATATCCATTAGCTTAAAGCTACTCTCTCTGTGTGTGTGTGTGTAGAAATATTCTTTTCGTCCATAATTGTACATTTCCCGATTCTTTACCTTATAAAGTATATAAAAGGCGGTATACAGATGGCTGTTGTAGTATCCATCAAGTATAGAAGCACTTGAAAGAAAAGAATTTAAACGAAAGAAAGTCTCTGATTCTTATAACGTGTTAAGAGCGCATATATTCTTTTTGTATTCGGGTTGTGCGATAAGAAAAAGAGACTAACATTAAGTGCAGAGTTGTACGCACAGTGTGGCAGCAATTTGTGAAGAAGTAGAGTAGCAAGAGTTGTGCTTTCACTTCGGGGGGTAAAAATCAGAGTCGTGTTGCTGTATACAGAGAGAGAGAGAGAGAGCATTGCTATGTATTTTGTGGTTCTTTTTCACACTTTTTGAGACATATAAACAGGTTGAGTATGTATTATAGAGAACAACGACGGCTCCGAAGCTTCGTATAGGATCTCAACTAAAACAATTGTGGAGAGTTTGGATGCAGGAATGAGCAGATGAAGAACATGCTACTCCTAAACTAGCAGAAGAAGAGAGCTTGAGAGTTGAGTCATAATCATGTGTAGCAGTCAGTCTTATTGTTGTGGAGGCGAGAAAGCTTTAAGCAGTGAGAGAGACGTGTGTAATGCAATCGTCAGTTGGATTGCAGACAGCTAGACACGTATAATATATTTGTAGATATATTATGTAGAGAGAGATCGCTTGGTAGTAGGAGTAGACGTGGTAGAGGTGTTATTATTATTCAACACTATTGTAGTGTGTGTGTGCTTTCTCCTTTGCGTAAAGCAGAAGAAGAAGGAAAGAGAAGCGAAATCCAGTTTGTAACAATACAACTGTGTGTCGTGCTGGTAGAGTTTCCGTAATTTCTCTTTGTATATTTATGATCGTCAAGCACGCCACGCCTTTGTGAGCCAACCGACGTCCTGTTGTATTATTTCCTCCAACCTGGACTTGAATTCCACACCACCACTACTTCTACTTATACTACGTACACAATGGACTATGATGAGAGTAATGTACAGAGCCACACACACACATACTCCCCATGCTCTCACTACTGTGAGACTTTCTATGAGACTTTCTAATCCATTCGTATCAAAGAAATATACGGAATATTTGTTACAGTCATTGTATAATCTTGGCAATCAGTGTTGGAGTGTTTGTGTTAGCTAATCTTCAATTTCTCAATGTCATTTAAATCACTCACTCTCTTCTCAGATCGTATAGAGTATTTATATATTCGCCCTACTTTCAAATGCTACACCAAAGCTCTCTCTTGATGTTTAACTTTTCCCTTACGCGGAATAAAAAAACAATGTCATTTAAAATTTACCTCTCTCTCTCTCGTTGAGTGTAAGTTTTGAAATATATAAACGTAAAAAAGGTCAGCTTGAAGAAAAAACACGTAATCTGACGTGCAGAACAATATACTATATGAAGCAGAAAGGCAGGTGGGTGTGTGTGTGTGTGTAAAGCATGTGAAAATTAATCTCCGTTGGCTTTATCTCCACTTATTATTACTTCTTGGTAATTTTATGACCACTGGGTGTGTGTGTTGTGTGTGTGTGCTGGGTAATTTATTATAATATTACACAATCTTTCCCAAAGAAAAAGTAGAATACGATAAAAGGTACATTAAATTTTATGCGATTATTAGTAAGCACATATATTTGTGTGTGTGTGATAAGGTGCATGTGATGTGATAGAAGGCAATAAGTGTGTGTGTGTGTGAGTTGGCAGTTCGTAAAAATTCTGACGCATATGTGTGTGTGTGTGTGTGTGCTGATTGGCAGTAATTTTGCTCATCCTCATAATAAAAAGATATCTCATCGGATGTCGAGGCCCTGACAGGAGAATGAATGGCCTAAAGGGAGTCAGGAAGGACTTTGGCATTTACCAAGTGGAAAGATCAGTCAGACAAGGAAGGACTTAATTCACAAATAGAACGCGTAAACGTCCATATATAGAGGATCCCTTTTGGCGCAGTCAGTATTATTGTACGGAGCTTGTAACATTTTCCATTACTACTTGCTAGTACGAGGTTTACTTTCTTTGAACCAAGTTCTATATGGACATCATAAAGATAGGATCGAGAGAGGGATGTACACACACACACACACGTATATATGTATATATATTCAAACCGATCATGATCATCTCTCTCGTACAGTTTGGCTGGCGTGATCACAAAGACAGGACGTAAAAAAGTACACGCCTGACGTCATTCCTCTGGGTGAAAGTATGACGTAAGGCACGAGGAAAATAAACTTTGCCTGCCATAAATTCCCCTGGTAAGTTCCCTTCTGCCCTACATTCCTCGAACAACCTTCGTCGGCACAGTATGGAAGTTTCCCTTGAATACTCGTACGATGGTGGTTCGTTTCTTCATCGTTCCCTTACCTTCGTCGTTTCTGGTTTGTTTTGTCTCCTTCAACTCTTTTACGTACACGTTCGTGTGCCCTCTTTACAATTAATGAGAAAACGTGACTTACGAACCCTTGTACTAGCAGGAGAGAAGACGGCCTCTGTGTAACACAGGATGTTTAAAGCCACTTCATTTGTTAAGAGTCGTTACCGTGAATGAACCTTTTAGAAATTAGACAACCACTTACTTCTTTCGCCTGCCTAGATCTCTTTCAGAGCGTCAACAGAATTCTCGTCGTCTCATTCCTCCAGAAGAGTGAGGAACAATGATTTAGACTGTAGTCTTTCGGGAAGAAGATCAGCGAATCACTTTCACCACGGAACATAAAACACCTAGGAGTAGTAGTAGTGTAGTCATTTGATATGTGGAAAGGAAGGCCCGTGAATACATTTCTATTCACATCCTCGCGTATTATCATGAAAAGCTCTCGTCGTCGTCGTCGTCGTCGTCGTCGTCCTTAACTTAAATGAGACGCATTCTTTATTATTACACACACAAAACATTTCATAGAATTCTCGACGGTGTGGTATTTCAAAGGGACCTGCTCATGCAATGAGAACAAACATAACTTTCTCCTTGAGCTTTCTCCACTAAAACTCAAAAGGTAAAACATACTTTTCTTCGGATACACGTTGACAGTCGACAGTATATTTGTGCTGTCCTTTTACTACGGAGGAGACTCCCCGTGTGGACGCCTAAGTGTCTTTTCAGGGTGTGCGACGACGTGATCATCCAATACATATGTATATACTTTTCCACTATTTCTCTCCAGATTTTTTTACGAGTTGTTCATGTTCTCACCCATGTATCGGATTTATAACGCATTCCCATGTGGTCAACCCTTTCACTGTGCGCCTTTCTCTTGCAGTCAAGCCCAAAAATATATTGTTGTCTGCTGTGCAGAAGAAATGACAGGCTTACCTTCCCCTCTTTCTTTCTCTCCCCTTCCGTAAATATACTTTCCACCTATTCACACACACAAAAGTACGAAAGAGAGAGAGCAAAGAGCTTATATGGCTGAAAGTATGCAGCAGCAAGGACTCTCTCGTGTGATGCTGCCGGCTTGAACAAAATGTAATATCATTCTGGTGTTCGATGCCATCCCATGCCGAGTTTCCTGTCTCTCTTTCTCTCTTGATGAAATTTATCACGCTTTTATCATTCTTTATATCACGACACATTCAAGTAAACCAAAGTAGGAAGTAAACTGTGGAGACAGTGGAGCGTTGGGTAGTGGTAGTCGCCTGTAGGTATCGAGGTGAAATATATGGGAGAAGTGCACCTTAGCTTTCTCCATTCGGATGTAATATATTTCGGAGGTATGAAGTACCGTCCTAAGTGCCTATACTAGTAAATAAGTAAGTTCTCCTTCCTCCATCATACACGTCGTCGTATGTATATATATACACACACGGTACTTTACGTAGGAGGAGAAGTAGCAGACAACTTTAGAGCTTTCCCTTTGGGAATAAAATACCCGCATGTTCACAAATATCCGAGTCAGTGAAAGTCTAAAGCTAACTTTGTTGTATCGAATCCAACTCGTTTTACTAATGCTCTTGCCTATCTTGCGATGTTGTTGTTGCTCCTGCCTCATCTCTTCTTCTCTGCCTTCAGATCGTCGTCGGCCATGTTCACGCTCATGTCTGACTAGTAGTTAGTATTTGTCTCAGGGAGAAGAAATGAAGAACTTTCTACGCGGAAGTTGTTCCTGTACAAAATGCAACGCAGTGTAGCAGCAGCACGTGGATCGTTTACGCCAACAACTTCACTCGTCTTCTTCCTTCAAGACACTTTGACTACTTAACTGCTTTCATCATCCCTCCATATCCTTACAAAACTACCTTCTCCATCCTACCAAACCCAACTTTCAGATCCCTTCTTCTTCCTCTTCTTCGTCTTCGTTAAGACAATTTTACATTAGACTATGTAAAACACTCCACCAGCTTTACTTTCTAATAACCCCGAGGCCACAGTTCATGCCAGAGCAGCATTGCTCGTTCGCGTAAGCACGTACGCTTTTAGTCATTACTGGAACACACGGGTGAAATTCGAGCAAGTTCCTACAGAAGAAGAGACTGTCAGGTCAAACCTGACATATAATATATGCCTAGAAACAGAGCATATACATTTATATAATGGAGGACTATTCCATCTCCCTCGGCTATCGTGTATGTGTATGAATGCTCGTCGGGTGAAAGCTACACATTAGGCACACTCTTATACTCTTATACACATATCCAGATGAAAAGGGAGCAGAGAAGGGATTTCCCATTATTCCCATCACCAATGTTGCATGACATATCATTCGGAGTTAGTGTCATGGCATATCGTTTCATGTAATATGCAATGATGATGTAAAACGCTCATCTTTCCAAGTGAACAGAAAAGATTGTCTGAGTGCACTTTCTTCTTTCACCCAAACTTGTCTACACAGCTACACACTGGACATGCTGCTACTCCTTCGCCCGCCTGTATATATGTCCAGCAGTTCACTCCTCCACGAAACTCTGATGAATGATGAAATTTTGAGTATCTCTCTCTATACTACTTTTTGCAACATTTTTATTTTTAGCCTTTCCCACCATATTTGTTGGTATAAAAAGAACGTCAGGACGATCAGTCTTCTTCTTTCGCTTCATGAACTCCCTTTACTAGCTCTTTGTAATGTGATATACATGATATAAATATATTCTGGGTTATGTCTATTCTCATATTAAATCCGAAGATTTACTATTCCGTCAATATTAAGGACCTACACATACAGACACCACACTTACTAATAGGTAATAACGTCGTCGTTGGATAGGATCATTTATAATTTAAGGCTGATCGGCTACATATCTTCAAATCAGAGTGTGGGACAATAGGAGATAAGTTACTGACTGCATTATGTTGGCACATTCTTTTCTATATAGTGTATAGGACTTTCTCAAAGATGAAACCAGTTTTTACAAAAAAAGATCCTCTTGGAATGTTGCACAGATTTTTTCATTGACGTCACACGTGTTTCTCAATTTTTATCATAAAGAGCAATATTTCATCTTTACTGTTTTTATTTTATATTTTTCAATATCCTTTCTTCTTTGGCGAGTTTTCTTGTGATTTTGTATATGTGTGTGTATGTTTTACTTCCCATCTGTGCACACACACACAAAGATATTTTGCGAGTGACTGACTATCATCTTTCTAGAAAGAGGAATGCATTTGTAGTTTTTGTAGAATTGATATAGTGGCATGTGGAGAAAGCCAGCGAGCGGTATATAACCATTGAAGAGAAAGTTTTAGGAACGCGGCACACTTTTCATTTTATGGCACCTTAAACACCTACACAATATCTAACAAAACACTAACTGCTCTTGGAGAAGAGGCACTCAAGAGCAGTGTGTGTGTGTGTGTGTGTTCTTTCGTCTCCAAAACAGATTTTGGCAACTAAAATAATAGCAATTCTGTGTCGCCTCTTAATGGCAAATGTGAGAGATTTTAGCACACGCCTTCTTATTTCTTCCGTGCCCTCAAATCCTCTTAGTTAAAGTGTGAAAAATAATTCCACTTGAGGGAAGTCTTAAAGGAAAAAGGGAAGAAAGGGATGCTGAAGGGAAGTGTATACGCCTGTATTAGTATTACTACTACTATAGAGGAGCACAGTAAATCTCCCTCTCAATGGTCGTTGTTGGATGATGTAGAGGTCTGGGCTTAGTAATCTAAGTTGCAATGCGCTAACTTCCTCTACCTAGACTACTAAGGGCCTTATCCCAGATCTACGTAATATATTTAATATGATGTATGGAAATGAGAATCA
>Ga0194135_10000124_pt1 | contig 43056 bp, 16 predicted proteins | sample LitLau_LLRF_2013_FD_134024 | JGI IMG/M metagenome (GOLD analysis project Ga0194135, IMG submission 134024) | Freshwater sediment microbial communities in response to fracking from North America - Little Laurel Run_MetaG_LLRF_2013 (version 2) | ecosystem: Environmental > Aquatic > Freshwater >...
GGGCTATATTCCGGGTGGGGCTATAATCCGGGTTTTACGGTAGGTTCCTACTCAATATTATTGGCCTTTTCATTATTTTTATAGTTGTTTAATGTTGATTGGGTTTATTGGTTTACATTTCCCAGAGCTTTAGCTTTGTCTGTAGCTTTTATCTGTTACTATTGTCCTTTTTGGAACAAAGATATAGAACAACTTGTAGCTTAAAAACCACTCTGATCCCATTTTATGTATTTCTTTTCTTGTCATCACTCACAGTCAGGTCAAAATAAGGTTCTGAAGCTTTTAAAAGTGACTGCTCACAGAGATAAACTGATAAAAATTGGGTAATGTTCCTAAAGAATTCCATAAAAATGGTAAATAAGAAAAGGCAACCTCAGCAGAATTTTTACAAAAATTCTTCAATGTCATCAACATTATTTTCAAGGTTCTTCTATAAACATACACTTTTGTGCGTTTGTAATTACTGTAGTTTAAACCATAATTTTCAAGTAATTGAAACATGCAATTTAGCTTCTCAGCAAGTCCTGTCATCTCTAAGATGTTTCTTGACGATTATTAAAATAATTCAAGTATGATTACTATTACCATATCAAAACTGTTTAATATCATCTGGTTTCATTAGAGTTTTCCTAGTATTTGACGTAAAAAGATGTACTTAGCGATTCGCTACACAAGATTATATTGTTTGTCTCGAATCACTTTTCAAGCACTTTTCTTCAGTGCGTGCTTTGATAGAGAAGAATTAAATCTTTTATTTAATTCTTTTCCAGATCTTTTTAAAATTAAAATCTGCAATATACGACTTTGAGTTGAAGCATTCTATACTGACTTTTAAGACCCTGAGGGATTAGTAAGACATGCTTAAGAGTCACCATTAAAAGTATTTGTTATGCAGCTTTGTGATGATGATAAGATCGTAACACGCAGTTCTAACTTCCCTGGATGGAATGCAGCTTTGTAAAATAGAATGACCCAAATTCCTTTCTCTCGGTTATGTGGATGTTCGATTGGCGATATTTAAGACACGAAAATATATGTCCGCCTATATGATGAAATGTCGTCAATTTATGAGTCATACACACACATAAAAATTGCATGTAATGCAATACAAACATTTAGAGTATGCCAATCCTTCTGTAATTCTATATTTGTAATTGTGAGTGTAATTATTCTTGCATTTTTTAGTGAGCTGCAAGGAAACAATTTGACGGTGATCCGACTATCCGACTTTGCTGGATTGGGTTCCCTCCGGATCATGTAAGTTATTAATATTTTTATAATTCCAATTATAACAACTAAAGATATTAAATGTGAAAGTAAATGAACATATAAACTCAAAGACGCTGTAGAGCGCCAGTTATCGTTATATTTAGTAGACATGACAAACGTAGTCAAGTTTTAGAGCGTCTGATTATTTGAGTGAATATGTACGATGATATGTTAGAATTAATATAATTATTTAATGTTGAACATGCTTTTCTAGCTTATGGCTCAAGGGCATCGTCATTGAATCCAAAGAGATGAATATATGATTTGAAAGTTCTGATTGAATTAACTTTCAGACAATTGTCGGATAACGAGATTCATACTGTGGAAAAGGGTTCCTTTCAAGATCTGGCCTCGTTAGAAAGAATGTAAGTAAATTTTAAAATATTGTCTGACTTCTATCTTTGTCCTCTCTAGAGACCCATTTCTTCTATTGTACCGTGCTCTGAGTTCTCTTAAGCGTTTTCATTATGTCATTTCCCTTCCCATTTTCGGAATCTGCTCACAAATATTCACTAAACTTACATTGTAAGCTAAAGTTATCTCAAGTCCATTGACAGTTGAGCTTAATGAAGAATTAAACTCGTCCAATCTTCTCAACTCTAACACAATTCAAAGCATATTACAATGAAAACTCGTGGATTTTCAGGGGGTCTCTTTTTAGTATGAATTGAGATTTAGCGTCGACTTCCATGAAAATATCTCCTCCGAGTATAGAATGAATTCGCATTCACATTTTATTGCTCACATTCACTGCCGAGCAAACTTATATAATCTATTGTTCACCGTTAGATACGGATTGCTCCTGTATAATAGCACTAGAGACGACGAACAACAATGCAAATGAAATTGTGTACTAATTTGCACAGAAGAGTCTTCAAATAGCATCAAATAGTTAATAAGTAACAGTAACTGTGAAAATGACAAAGTAATAATATGATAACAAAACCATAAATTGTACTTACACTGCCAGGTAGTGTACTAGCTAGGTTTTAAACTTTTGCTTCTTAGAAAATAAGGATTTCTCAATCAAAACTCACATCCCATTAATAATAATAATATTGGTTTTCCCTCATCAGTTGTACCTGTACAACTCACTTCATGTTTTTATCGTTTTAGAAAGAAGTAAGTAGTAAATCGAGCAACAAATCAACTGGCAACTGGAAATTTTGAAATTTATAGAGCAAGATTTCAAAAGCAATTCCACACGTAGTAGAATCATGATCAGAGTGAGGTCAGAGTTCGTACGTAATGGACTGTAAGCTGTGATGTGGTTGAGACCGTTCTTCTTGGTGTGCTAAGTCACGACATAATAAATAGAGTGGAGTTGAAATTGCATACAATTTAAAAGGACCGAGCTGCCTATCTTTATTTATTACATCGTCCAAAGTTTCATTTATGCAAATGAACGACTTCAATTTCACTATTTTCCTATTTAGGTATTGTACATAACATTCATGTTAAAGAAGCGGTTAGAAATAGAGGCGGCGCGGTGTGTATAGGACGGGCAACCCGATATCTCAGATGAATTTCCAGAAAGCCTATGTATAAAACAGTCTGTGTAGTAAGTAAGTATCAGTGGCAACTCAAAGATAACTAAGTGATGATAAGGAAACAGGTTGAATTTTTATGTGCCAGCTACTTTCATAAGATACCTCGATGGAGAGTGGCTGGCTGGCTGGTAATTCTCAGCAGTCTTGGAAAGAATTTCTCTACGAGTAACTTGCAATGTGGATACTGCAACATGAAAGAAAAGAGTATCAACCCTGCGTCTTCTAATCTTAAGCAATGTATAGCGACCTTATGCACCACTCTGTGATGATGACTGATGTGAAGGATCGTCTCTCTCCCCATTCTTTCCAAACATATTGCTTTCCTCTCCATCGACTCACACTGATATCTCCCAAAAATATGTACACAACGGTATGGATGAAAGAAAATGGAATTACATCATATATTACCCAGTGTTGACATCGCACAGCCAAGTCACTTTTATGCTTTGTCACAAGTCTCTTAGCTCCAAAGAAGCCCCCAGCACAATCTCAATCGCTTTGAGATGTCGTCTAACTAACTATAAAGTCTACACGCATACAAACAGAAACACAAGGACAAACATTGTCAGTTTGTTTACGTAGTGTCATATATATTGGCTTTCTTCTCTCACAATCTTTCTAAACATCCATTAATCCAATAAATATTAATTAATAGTGTTTACAGATCTCACATTATTGGAAAATACTTTTATAAAAGAAGCGAAGGAATAAACACCACTACTAAAAGAGAAAGCAATAAACGTAACTTTGATTTTGTAAATGTACTCAAAAGAAGTATAATAATGCTAAAGATAAATAACTTGTGAGCTCCGGAGAGAGCTCTTATGAATGTTAGTTACCTGTTTTGTAAAAAAGAAAGACAAAATATTACACTTATAAATAAGCTAAGTTGATAACGATCCCAAAAGTTAAAAAATGCATGAGGAACATCGTCTTACGACCGAATAAGATTGCGTATTCGAATGAAGTTGAGTTTGGCAAGGAAATAATAAAGTGGGCATTGCTGTCTCGGGACCAATAATGGAGATAGAACATGCTTCTGAACCGTTCTTCGCACCTACTTTATAGTCCGGATGAAGGAAGCGCGTTACATAACTTGACACATCCTACACAGCCACTAGACTTCCTATGGTTTGTGGACTTTTTGTGTGTGTGTCTCTCTCCATTTTTGTTCTGGTCATGATAATCAAAGGAATCCAGAGATTCAGAAAATAGAAACTGTGAAAGGAAGAGCTTTGTTAAGAGCTCAGAATAAAGTTATCTCCATCTTGAACTAGAGGAGGATATGCCAAGTCAGCACATGCTGCGAAAAAACATAAAAAATTATCTTTCAAAGTGAGATGAAATATCAGACTTAGTCCATAGTGCAGGATCGAAGTGTCTTCTATACACGTATACCAGCAAAGAAGTACAAAAGCGCTTTTACGATGGGTGTTCGTGGCGAAGCTTGATATTGTTGAGCTTCTCTCTCAGTTCGTGACCTTTAAGAACACAATGTGAAATCAGAAGGGACAGGAGATACCATAGTCGTTTGACATCTTCGTGCATCCCTGGAGAGGTTTAATTTCACTTGTTCAGCATCATATTAAGGAAAATAGATCATATAGGACATACACACGCAGCACAAGTTCCCAATACATCATCATCCTCATCATTATTATAGATTAAAAACATATTTTTTATTACACTTTCCTCCACCAGATCAATTATACATGATCTCCATTACTGTGGGCACCCTAACATGATTTGATTAAAAGTTATTAAGAGCCATCCCTTCCTTCCCATCAAGTTTCCCAATTATTATGTGGAATATATTAATCCCTCGCCTTTGTATGTGTGTTCCCATAAACGCGGCGGCTCACGAGCTTTCAATTTAATCCATTCCATTTGTTTTCTTCATTGAAATGAGGTGGCTTTGTTGTCCAAACAATTTTATGAGAAAAATATTTCATCTACTTGTCAGCATTCTGAATTTTGATTTATCTCAGAAATGCACTTCGTACCGTTATTGCTCTCTTCCAATGAATTTCATTAGTGCATATTGAAAGTCGCAAAATCATCTTATAATCTTGTTCTTCTATAGTAAATCTGGCATATAGATATTTCATACATGCATTCACATTCCATTCTAATTGCAAAACAGAACGGATCAACGGATCTAGCATTAAAAACACACACGCATCTTCTATTACGTGCAATGTGTGTGTGTTGGTACCATTTTTGCATTTGAGTTCAAAAGCATTCATTTTTCAAGCTATTTGGTGCCTCGGGATAAAATATGCAGGTTGAAAAATACAAGTAATGTTTATGTAAATGATTAGAACTTTGAACAGAAGTTGCCGTAATTGAACGGTAGTCAACTTATAATCTATGAAAATATCATCTGGGAGGTAGGAAACTGACTTGATTGTCTTCGGGGTCCTTTTCTCCTACTTAATAAGTTGGAAATCTCACATTAAAGCTACACTTCGTACGTAAGGATACTCACTCACTCAGTGTATTGTTTGATACTCGACACAAATTGCATAGTAACAAATGAAATAACAACATCATTAACTTTTCTAGTCAGGGAAACAAATAATGTTTTCATTTAATTTCTGTGTGCTACTCTTCTTTTTGTTTCATTATTTGAAATAACTACTAACTTAAGAGATGCTTAGCTCACTTTTTGCAGACACAATAAGAGCAGGATATTATATACGAAATGCAAGAGTCGCGATACACGAATATTTGTGTTTTGTAACCTTTAGCACCAATTAAAGATTTTCTATTCTGATTTAGCCAAACTAATTACACGCCACAAGCTCTATGCAGGTCCAATAACTTTTGATAAGTTGCTGGTGGGGATGCAATTAAATTTTTTACCGATCATATTGAATTTAAAGCACATGATTCCATCTAAATCTTCATTCTTGTGTGTATGCCTATGTGTGTAAGCTTTGTACGTCAGATAGATCTGATAGATTAAGTCAGGTGGGCGGTGAACAATCCCTTGTAGTTTAAATAAGGAAGTTAAGTTTATTTTAGTTTCAAATTAGGAAGGCTTATCTCCCAGGATATCTTTCACGAGCCCTATGCGCAGTGTTTTCCTATACTTGAGTTTAGATTCGAGATAACTTGGTCATTTAGACAAGTAAGTATGCTGTTGTTGAAAAACGCGAATGCCATGCAAATGGCTGTATTATCCTTTTACTTCTTCTTCATTCATTATCGAGACATTGTCGGGAAAACTCGTTATTTTGTCTAATACCAATTCTCAAGTTTGGCTTTAAAACCCAAGCATTAGGGTACTACCCAAGTGTAAAATAGTATGTATAGTGTAAGTAATTGAACAACAATGAACTTCGTGTAAAAATAAGTTACTTTTGAAGCAAAGTAGACGTGAGAAAAGTGCAAAAATTAATTCAGATTAGGTCATTATATCCTTCGGTTGAAACCAATAAATTCTTCACAACAGGCTTGGTAAAGATTGATTGATGTAGCCTATAGCTGCGAAATCTGCATTTGCATATCTGCACAATTAGTAGAGCAGAGGGAGAGGAGAGAGAGATCCAATTAACTGAAAATGAGCTTGTTGGTGGTAGAAAACACTTGTTTAACTCTTGATGAAACTGTACCAGCTGTCATTCTGCTTTAAAATATTGCTTAGAATATGAATTAATATTAACGATTCAGACTAAAAATTTTTAAAGGGTATATTCAACAATTTCAAACTTCATCAAGACTCATCTGTACTGTTATCTACGTTATATAGTTTTACGTTAACCTCAATCGCTTATATGAAGGGTCCACATGTATTTTTGTTACAAATTATTTTCATTGTTCCTGATTGATTTCTTCTACAGTCCAACAAGTTAAACTAGGTGAATTTTTTTGGTGGTGGTGGGGTGTAAAAATAGATTTTCTCCATAAGCACCAATGTTAAAAATCTATTTTTACACCCCACCACCACCAAAAAAATTCACCTAGTTTAACTTGTTGGACTGTAAGAAAGATAATCTATAAGAGAAAATACGAGAAGCACAACTCTGAATTAATACGTAATAACGTAATATGTAATACGTGTGAGTAATAACGTAATATGCATAACCATTTCCATCGCTGGCTTTTCACCCAATCTGCCTTCGACCTTACATTTATGTGGCACACATAGAGCTATCAAGTAGAGTTATATATTACTTGGCAATGGAGTAATAAACACGAATATAATAAATAAAAGCTTGCAGCAGTAGTTTGGTCTTCGGGTGGAGCTTGTTGATTTTGACGCAAAAGTTATCTGTCATATAATTGAGTTTATACCTTACGTCCTTTCCTCATTGCTTCAGACCTGAATGGTAACATAGCAAGCATTTCATTCAACGACTAATTAGTGACACGTGTGATTTTATCGAATTAAGAATCCTCGTTTCTTTGCCAAAAGCGTATAACTTGTTCGCTGTTGTCAATGTGTGTGTGTGTGTGTGTGTGTGTGTATATATATATATAAGCAAGGAACTTTCTCTTGGACTAATTCGGAGCAAAGCATGTGCATATATGCATGAACAGAATAAAACGAAATACTTCCGCCAACTTTCACAAGATAGTAAAATTCGATTACGAACGTAGAGAGAATATTTGTGAGTTTGTGAGTAGTATTTAGTATTATTTGCTTTTAGTGTGCATGGGAATGTGCACATCATCGAGGTAAAAGTTTTATGGCGACTAGCACAGTGTATCTCCATAACCCATTAAGTCTTTGTCATTTTATTAACGTGACAGACGAGTCTCACTTCTCTATTCTGTGTGCAATGGACTGCTAAGAATTAGCTTTATTTACTTGTATTGGACGACGATCGTTCTCTCTTGTTTTGGTACAATTGTTGCACTCTACGGCTTCTCATCATGTCACACATAGTTCTCTGTTTAAGTTAGGGACTTAGGAAGGAAGTATTATGAGATAAGTCTCAGTAGTAATAATACGTACAATAGTAAAAGTTATATAAGTATTTATGGATATAGTACACCAAACTTGGGATAGTCCATTTGGTGCGTGTGTACGGTTTTTGTGGGTTCTTGATTATTATGCCTTATATTATGATGTGATATCATTACATTTACTATATGGAGTCATGGAGGGAGTGCCATACATTTCGCTACTAACCATAAATTCCCCTAGACATGCTCTAATTTATCTACATATTATTTCCTTTTTGCTTCCCCTTCTTCCGTGATATTTGTGTAAGTTACCTTGCACTACTCTCTCTCTCTCTCTATGCGTGCAGTAATTGTAGTGTAGTTCACTTGTAGTGTTATTTTCACTCAAAAGAACTCAATTCCCAGCGTCTCTCCTGAAGACCCTTGGAACAGCAGAGGAAAGGATTTTAAATGCGAAACCATGAGCCATTCTTATCTGGTTAGCTACTAACATAGTCCGTACATTTCAAGAAAGGGTAACTTGACGTCAAGTAATGCGATAAAGAATGGCTGAGTGCACAGATATCTTAATAAAATCCTCTAGGATCAGTCCAAGTTTTGCTACACAAATCCTCTTATTAACTCACGAAGAAACATTCCCATTATTCACATTTCTCCATTGTTCCACAGGCTGAATTTTTGTGAAACACAGGTCGGCATTGTGGCATGCTATTCCAACGAAACACTACAATTTTGCACTCACCTAAAAACTTTCCGCACTAACAACTAATAGCTAATGTATTAAAAGCATTTCTACCACACGAAGTCACTTTTTTCAAGCAGTAAACTTGGACAATGAGCGGGGAACTTTTCATACTATTCATACGATTCATTCTCTCAATATGGGAACACTCTTGTTCCTCATCTAATCTGTTTGTCAACGATAAATTATTTTTTGCAATTACACGCAAGCCAATAAATGCTTGAGTAATGATGATCATGAACCTATAAGACCGAGACGGAATAATACGCACCGTTAAATGTCTTCGTGAGCTTACTATTATTAGAACTCTTCTCTTAGATTAAGATTACACGCGACAAGGTTATCGGGGAAAAGGAGAATATCAAAAGAGTAAAAATACACGTCTGTACTTGTATACTTTCTCTTTTGGATCTCAGCCAGAGTAAAAGAAACTCTCGTTGAGTTTTTGGGCAAAGGAAAAGTAAGAATTTCAGGTTTGTTTCATGTGAGACCGTTTCTTCGTAGAGTTCATTCTAGTATAAAGCCATATTCACGCGGTGTTGAAGAAGGGGAAAAATCTAACTTATTATTCTTTGTTTCACGATTGTGCGACTTTGGCGAAAGATCTTTCTCCAGATATGGCGTTCTTTAGGAGGATGCTCGGTGGTTTGGTGGACCCATTTGCACGAATTGTTCAATCTCTCAGCCAGACCTTCTTGCTCCTGGTCTCCTCAATCCCTCTGCTGCTGCGGTACACATGATGATGGTACTCTTTGCTTGTGATGTGGCTCTTATTCTCTAGTCGAACAATGAAGGTAGCGAGCTCTCAGCTTATGTATGTATGTATACGATCAAGTCAACCCTAAAAAGATCTCCTCAATCCACACTTCTTCTCTAGAAAGGCCTTATAAGAGTTATAAAAGGTCAGATTTGCTCCCAAGACGGATTTTCCGCTCCTCTGTTCCAAACTGATGATATCTTACAGATGTGGGTAGCTGCTTAACGTGCTCCAAGTGAAACATTTTATCTATCTTTCATTAGTTGGAAAGCTGCAAACGAAGCTCTATGCGGAAGTAAGCAAACACGATTGTGGAAAATGGTCTCCTGCAGAATTAATGAAAGGTCATGAAGAAATGGGTACTTGGAATTCCTCACAATTCAAATGTATCATTCACAGACCTTGTTCAAGTAGTACTCTGTCGTCACTTTCTATTTAGTAACAACTCCAGTTTTGTGAAAGTAATTTAAAGTTGAGAACAGCTGAGCTTCGAATGTGTTAAATGACTAACTAGGAGTTTCACATGCAAAAAATCAAGTAAGTGGATGTTGAGACTTGTAAGTAGTGGCCCCAAGTTTGTGTGAAATTGGCTCTCTCTGTTTTTGTGTAACAGTCCCATCGCACGACTTCTGGAACGGCAGTCTCAGCTGTAGGAATGCATTAGTGTGAAAGACAACATGCAAGTTTGAGTTGGCATAAACTTAGGACCAATTGTAAATCAAAGGCTAAAGTATGCATACCAGATGTGAAAAATGGAAGTTTTATTGCCAAAAGTTGTCCGGAAATGGCATAAGAAGCTCTTACATCCCCGAGTGTGTCCTAATAAGTAGGATTTTAAGAAAGAGGAGAGAGCATCATCATCATCATTGCTCCTTCGGTCTAATTCTGTGAAAGTAACTGCCATATTGAACTGAATAAGTCAGAGAAAGAAAGTCTGCTGGCTCTACGAACAATAGGGTTCTTGAGTGAATGAAACAAGAGAGTCGAATTAAATGAGGTGTCTTAACGGGTTAGCTGGGGCTTGAAGACCGGAAGAAAGAAGACAAAAACGGAGTGTCAGCAAATGTGAAAGTACTTTGTGGCTGTTAACACGAAGTACGAAGAAAATATCGAGTTGGGAAAACTTTTGGAGTGCAGGAGAGAGGTTAACTGGTGAAAGAAACCACACAGAAGCTTTTTATGTTCCCGTTTCTTTCGTGAATTGGTCGGTTTGGTGGATGGATGGATAGCCGGAGAAGCAACTTGAAGGCTGCTGAATATGAAGAACTAAATTGGCTAATTTTCTGCTCGTTTATCTCACTTACCTCTTCTCACTTGGATGAATAAGGTGCCCCACCCACGTTACTCCTTATATCCGGCATCGTCTTCCCACCAGAGACTCTCGTCCAACTTTCTTCTTCAACTAATGTTCCCTCTCCAGGCATTTTTTACGTAGACAAACTCTCTCTCACACACACACACATATGGTGTATGTGTAGAAAGACATATAAAACTTATTGATTCCACATTTCGCATAAATTCCACGCATTTTGTGTTCATACGTGCAACATAATGTTCAATGCAGACCACTTCTGACAGAATATAATAACAACTTCATTATTTTCCTACACAGCTCGTAGAGGAACATCTTTTGAACACGCTCGTGAAGAACCATATATACATTATAGCTACTGCGCGAAAAGAAAGCGTATCATCACTTCTTTTAAGGGCAGCTTTTCAGATAATGGATAAAAACTTTTTTCTGCTGACTCCATTCTTTCTTGCTTTAAAAATAAGCAAAAACGAACGAAAAGTAGCGTGATGAACATACATGAAGCCAATTTGGGCTATAAAGTTTTGTGTGATAATTGAAAATTCTGAAGTAGTGGAGAAAACCAGGTAAACGAGTAGTAGTAGCCTCCTCTTTGTGTAAATTCTCGAATGTCCGCACTATCATAAGTCATACACACTATATAGCTACTACACGTCTACTACGTGTGTAATAAGAAGTATAGAAGGCTGTCTGACCATTCGAAGAAGGGAATAAAGCCAAGAGACTTTTCCCATCCCTGCTGTTACTCTGACACATCTGAACACCAGGCAAAAATTATGTGCACTTCAGCTTCACCTTATAAATCTTGTGGTGGCCAAGCGAGACTACCAAAACTTGCCGCAAAACCTGCACCTACCAAGTGATAATTAATTGCACATCTTGAAGGAAATTATCGTCCTTTCTTCACCATCATCAAATCATCATCTTAATACTGTGGTCTCTTCGAATGGCCTTTGTGCACTCTTCAACATGCTTTACTCTTATGGAAATACACAATACAAGCCACAAAGCTGTCCGTACTATCTAACGTTCTAGGATTTTAATCTTTAGTACTATTAGCTAACCAACTCACCAGGTTTTTAATGTAGAACGACAATAATACAGAGAGTCTTGCATCGACTAGACAATTAGTATCATCTTTTTATGGACACAGTTCACTAAAAGTACAAGTCTTACGTTTTATTGCAACCGTATTTATTTATTTCCCTGTGTGCCATAGTGTGGCGATCAAACTTGCTATCTTAATGGTTCGCTCCTTAGAAATTCCCACCTGAAACGCTCATGAATTTTCCCATTCAGCTAGAATGATAATACGAACTCTCTCAAGCTTATGGCTTTCTATAAAAGAAGAATTTAACCCAGTAAAGTTTGTGAGTATCTGGAATGGGATACTGAATTTTGTACGAATCAAGTTAGGCAAGTTAATAGAAGGCAAAGGCAATTTCCCTAAGTAATGAAGCTGTTATTCTTAAAGATTGCGTGAACATTCACCTTGTTTTCGGCTCACAAGAAAGTAATGTCAAATGAAAGAGAGAGAGAGAGAAGTAATCGATACTGGAGATATATGTGTATACAAACTGCTTTTATATAAGTTTAGGTTCAGGTCGTTAATTTAACCACGCTCACCATTCTATACAGTCATACGCTAGTCTACTGTGTGGTAGTTGCTTCATTAAGTATTCCCAGAGCAATGTTAGGTCACGGTACAAAACATATGGAGTGGTGCAATAAAATTTTGACAACATGAGCTACCGTACATTCGAGTGAAACAAAAGCAACTTTTTAAAATAGTTGATACACGTGAACTATGTATGCTATTAATTAGGTACTTGTAAAATAACGCGTAGAAACTATGTTACTTTATGGAAAGATGGTAATTTCTCGAAAACATCAACAAGTTTACTAGACATAATTACAAGTCAGGCAAGCTGATTGCGGAACGCTATTGAATCAACAAATGACATAATAATATTCTGTTCTGTATGAGTTGATCTAATACGTATCTTTAACTTGAGGGGACTGATAGAGATCAGGGTGGTAGTGTGCATACAATATATATATATTCACTTCACTGCAATAAGCAAAAAAGGTGAATCAGAAGCCAAAGTGAAAGTTGTGCTCAAACAGACTTGTATGCTCTCAGTAATTTAGTGAAAACATCGAACTGTTTGGTGAAGGATGAATTTTTACATTGCAGTCGTGAAAACCCGCAGTGTACCTCTGCCGAGTGTCTACATGACTTTACATGCTGTCGTATACTTTTTAGTTTAGAAAAATGTCTTTAGTGAACGAGTATTGATCCATAAACACTGTAGAGAAAAAGCAGCCTTGCCTTATTGAGCGGAAGAGATTTGTTACCCTCGCACTGTGTGTATGTACTTTTACTCTCATAAAGCCAACTGCTCCTTTCCAGAAAAACTGTTTTTTGTTTTTTTATTATTGAAGTCATCTAATTCTCATCTACGGAATCTACCAGAGCCACCAGAGGGTATATACTATTATGTGTGTGCGGGTGTGTAAGCACAAACACACAACTCAACTGTTCCGTTTTACCTCATTGACTTGCTAGATGTAATTTCATAAAGTTCAGTTTTCCAGAGAGTGATGCCGGAAGAGAGAGAGAGAGTGAAAGGTGAGTTGGGTAATCAATGAATGCGAAGTCAAGTATAATGTAAATTACTTTCGGAGTTTGAGAGTGTTTCAATGTGGTGGTTCTTCAAGGAAAATAAGCTTCAAAGACCATAATCTCTTGTACACGAAAACACTAAAACAAGAGAGATTGAGAAAGTAAAAGCTTTCCCAAGAAATAACTGAAGAGTGCTCGCTAGCACACACACACATACGAAAGCTTTCAGCGAGTCTTTTTCTGCTGAACAAAGGAGTATTTTTCTCTTTTTGCATCAAGTGGCCTTACATAATCCTATCGGTCAACAACGCACCCCTTCACTTGGAATTCAATTACAGGGGATTAATTCCCCCAAGCTATATGAACAAGAGCTCTCTGATGCATTAGCAAGGAGACACTCTCACGCACAGTCGTTCTATTGTTTCTTCGGTTTCTAAAGTTTCAAAATGATTTATTTTTAACAGCTGGAAGTTCTTTATATTGTCACATTTTGGTCAATTTGATTCACAAGGATGTAAAACTTTACCTTGTAGAAACCCAACAAACACTGCGTAAGCGTAACTAATCTCACATACATGGCGTATTTTGTAAAACTTCTTTACTTCTAAAGATCGAGTTCGTTAGTAAAATAAATGTTAACGCTACGCTAAGATTTGTGTTTGTTCCAAAAGTAATATCATACACGTATGTTCAAATGCATCGCAGTCGTACAATGCTACGTGAGTCGTTGTAAAGAATATTTGAACAGAGTTTTAAAAAATACATATATACGTATATGTCGATACCAAATGAGTTTTACGATTATGTTAAGTTACGTAGAGATGTGTTTTCTCATTCTACACTTAGGCATACAATTAAAGCCAAGTGTGACAAGGAAGACGACATGAGAGAGTGAGAGTGAGTGAGTTGTGGTTAGGTATAGTACGGAGAAATGCTCAGCTACACACACAGACACAAGACACAAGATTCTTGTTGAAATCTCAAGATGAATTAACCATCATCCATTATTTGTCTTCCCTCATAGAAACTTTCAGTTACTCCTTAATGCCAATTGAAATGTAAATTAATGAAAGAAAGTCTGTGTATAGTGTAGATGAGTGCTGTCTCACACAAGAAGACGAACACAAGTCAGTTTCTATTATAGTTGCATAATTTCATCGCGTATCTTTGTTATAATCTCATTGCTATTTCTTGTTGCCTCAAAAACCTCGGGGCGGACGTCTTGCCTGTTGTACGCGTATATGATCCCACACCACTCTACGGTAAAATCAGGAGAGGAAGAAAACATGATGAAGTGAATAATAAAGTATACATAATCATATTAATCATAAAAAGGTAGAGAAGCTGGTTCACAAAGCATGTGAATGCTTCATCGTTGTTACATTCTTCTTGAGTCAAGAGAGAGAAGAGAGAGTCAGCGTTTACAACGTAGAACAAGCAGTTTTCTAACAGTAGAGTAGCTGTATAAGATTTAGACGAAAGAGATGATCATCCTTCCGCCATTTCGTCCAGAAGCCTCCAGGCCTTAAAGAAGGATCTCACGTCATGAAATGAACTTACACCCTTTCCTTGTACTTCTCTCGAACTCATCTTCCCTATGTGCACTTTGCATCGTAAAACTACATTGCTCTTAAGATCCTCCAGGACATTGCTATCTTCACTTATATTCTGCCACCACCACCACCACCACACACACATCTATTACTGTTACACAGTCACTCCAGCAAAAAGTAATATTGATATTCTTTGTAACCAAAGTGAAAATGAAGAATGACTAAGCTGACAGTGAAAATGCCTTGTGACTTGACTTCTATACGATTTCCATGTAAAAGAACAAGCCTCTAATGTACACACAGCCGCGAGTTATTATTATAAAACTGCGAGTCTTTAATATTATGTTTCTGCATGTACCTATGTATATATATATATATCCTGTCAAAGAATCAGGAAGCTGGGACATAATGCACGTCAATCTCCTTCATTTAAAATATCCTATTAAAAATTATGTCACCTTCCTCCACTCACAAAGTAGAACATAAATATAACACACATATCATGTGTGAATGTGAGACATGATGCAGTTTATGGGTGACTTGTACAGTTTCAGGCGTTTTGGTTGGCAAGGCTCACCGTAAAAAGAGAGTAAATAGTTAAGTGTGTTTGAAACACTGAAAGCATATATAGATATCGGGAGGAGTAGAGTTACCAACCGAAGTGATGCAATGAATCAAGTGGAAAGCTATTGTAATGCTTCTTTTATTCAAAAGAGATAGTGGAATGTGGTTGGGCCTTTGGAAACTTAAGTTATAAACCAAAAGGGGAGAGTGTGTGTGTTGGTGAGAAGGTATTTATCGTCGTCGTCGTCGTCGTACCTCTTTTCTATTCTTCTGAAGCACTCGTCGTCGCTGCATGGACAACGGAAGTAACAACCTAACTTGTAGTGTATGTGTATGGTCGTCTCTGTCTTCTACTCTTTTGGTCGTATTTCTTTATCACAAGGGTTATTGTGTGTGTCTTGGTCAGAAAAAAGTTCTTTTATACGATCCTTCTTGACAACTCGAGTGCCAATTGCTACACACACCACACACCATACAACACTCACAGAGTTCCTCTATAAAGCGAAATGATAATCTAACTCTCCTGTTCTGAGCAGTTTAACAGCTTTCTCTGCTCCACATACACTGAAACAACCTCAGTAATGCACTCTACATGATAATCCTACTATGTCTGTGTTTGTTATTCACTCGAATTCTATAGAAAAGTTCTGTAGATCTTCGTTTGTATTGACGGCTGTGTGTGTGTATGTGTGTATGTATGTGTGGACTTCAAAAGTTTTGCACGAGAGAAAAATTGCCGTTTTGTACTTTTCTAACTTACCACACAAGTTTCATCGTACAAACTAATTTGTATTGATATTTGCACGAATAGAAATGCGAGATTTATGTGGAGAAAGATAAAATGAAGAAACTGACTTAAAATCGTTTTTAATACATCTCAATTTTGTATGCAGTTGGATAGAATTTCATTCATTTTGTAAATTTAAGCAACATGATGCATGTAATCAGTAGGTTGGATCGCAACTGGCGGTCGAGCTTTCAAGGCAATCCTAGCAGGTTATTGGTGTGTCCGAAATAATAAGCCTCCTCACGTTTTAATCATTTTTTGGCAGAAGACTTATGAGAAATGAATTGTTGAGTGAGCATCGTTGAGTAAAGAACTGTTTCATTTGTCTGCAGCCTATATCTCCCGAGTTTAAGTCATGTCGTGCATGATGAGTACACATGCTTTGAAAACTTTTCCTAACTATTACAAGATGAAGTAGGAGTTGGGCATTTGACGATGGATGTCCTGGGTAAAAAATGAGTCGTGCCTGGATTTCAAGCAATTAATGATTACGTTTTTTGTACCTTCGATGGGTTGGGTTAAGTAGTGTTGCTTTGAATAAATTACTCAAACTGGTGAGTACTTGCTGTGTAATGAGGGAATACATTTTAAGACTGGAACTCCAACGCGAGTGCCCTTCTAGTTTATTCGACTCTTTTATTATGATGAACAAATTGTCTTGAAGAAGTATTCATATCCCTACGTTTATGTATATGGTATAGACGATAGAAACATATCCCTATGATGCGACAAATACACTGGATACACCAAGCTTAGAAAGAATTATTAAAATATCCACACTGACCCGATGGAACGAGAGATTGGTGAACAAGATCGCTTTATTATGATTATGTCATATTGACTGTTCTCACGCTTACCTGGAATTACACGCAGTGGTGTCGTTACTCTCTATCACATTCATCTTTATATCCTTCGCTTCGTCCCTAAAATGTTTATGGCAGGATGTTGGATGTGTGTGACCTATTGAGGGCTGTGTCATGTCTGACTTTTATACTCTGCACATATATGAATAATAATAACTCAGACTACACGACGAACAAATTTATTCATTTCGATGCAATCATACACGGTTAATAAGTTTTGTAGTGTTATTGACACTAACAAACAAAAAGGGATGTAGAATTAAATAGTGTATACAAACACAAACATGGAAAATGAAAGTAACCGATTGCATTTTCATATATGAACAGGATCATATATGAAATTAAATTAAATTCTTACTCAAGAAGACTTTTACTCCCGACTCTAAGCTCATCTCTAATGAATCTACACAAGGCAGAGTGTGAAATGTCTCTGACCACACAGAAATTTAGTGCATTCAGGCATCCAACTTTAGGGCATAAAACCATAAAATGTGGTCAGTGCATCAAGTGTGGGTATCTGTTTTCATTGTGTTCATTATTCCTTAACTACTACTACTACGACTACCGTACAAACTCTACTACTAACTATAAATTATAGATAATATGCAGGTTTTGGAATATTATCATAAACTAAAACAGTGAAAACATTGACTGGAGATATTATTAGAATTTTAATACCACAGGGCAAGTGTTAGTAATTTACAAACAGCCTTTCTTTCTTCTGCTTCATCTGTTCTTGGTATTTATGGAACTTGTTTTCCTCAACACAGAAAGAACTTTGGTTTGGAAAAGTTTGGAAAGATTTTACAATAATTATAATGAAAATGAAAGCACCACGCGTGCCATGTAAACAGTACCTCGGCCACTACATTGTTGTCATGTAGTTAGTCATTCAAATCGAGTCCCTTTCGAATTTTATGTCAACGGCAATTTGTTATTTACCAAAGTGTCAGATGATCTGAGGGAGATAAATATGAAAATATCTGACACACAATCTATCATTGCTTATTTCAGTTATTTCGTATCTCTTCTCCCTTCTTTGGACACTTTTTTGACATCAGAAAGCTCAGCAACTGCATTGATGAGTTTCATAGGAGTCTCATATAGGCAGGTTTACCGATATACAGAGTAAATATGAGAAAATAGTAAAGCTAGCGTTAAATTAAATATATTGCGATGGATGAATACCCCCACTGTGTCAACAAAAAAGATTATCTGATCACTCAGCCACCATCATTCCAATCGGTTTAAAACGAATGTCACACACATATACCAACGGTGACAACGAGGAAGATTTATAAAAACCAAGCCAGGTGATACTCTCCTGCCTCTAGGTTTTGGAAGTAAAGCCATGTCGTACGTGTCACCTGCGGAGTTAATATTTGCTCATTCTATGGAAATTTCGGGATCAATTGAATTGTGGGTCTTTTCTAGTCTTTTATTGTGTCTCCGCACAATAATTACACACACATTGAAACCGAAACGATGATTCCACCATAACAAACTATAAACACGTAGATGAACTGAAGTAACTCTAAACATTATGCAATAAATTAGAATTTTAAAAGCTCACAAAATTACCGTGGAAAACAAGCCTATTAAGGTTCTCTTTAAACTTCCATCCATGGAATAACTCTCATGAACGCAACAACATGGAAGGAAGATCGAGACTCTCTCCTCATAACTAATAAGTGCAGAATGTTGAATGGGAAATGCACATTACTTGAATTCTAACCTAATTGCTAGAGGGTACGTGCCGAACGTGGAATCTCGGAGATCGGGTGGAGATTGATGTGGACATGGGAATGATTTAAACTCTTAGGACCTTCAAAACAGCCACAATAGTTTCATCCCTAAACTTAATCCTGCTTTTGTCACTTTATTTCCAGTTTCTATTTGAAGTTAACCTAATGGTTGTAGTGAAGACAGAACCAGCAGCAAATGATTCAAGCACCCTTTCTTCCAATTTAATCTATTGAATGAGATGATCTGTCAGTGGGAATTTCGGCCATCTGCATCTTCTGTTTCAGACTCTCTCTACAAATTGTCCTTTACTTACTCCTCCACTACTGCGTGTGTAGTACAAGATTAGCATAACAATGTTTCATGCAATAAATTCATAGAAACATGTTCCTTCAACAAATTTAGCATTCTCTAGCACACACATTCAGACACACACATATATATATCGAGGCTTTTCCCCGACTGATTGACGAGAATCACTTGTTAGCATCACAGGAGACTAGATTTGACGCAGATAATAGAGGTTGTTGAGTTTTATCATAATGGGTTACGTCACGAAGGGTAAAACAAACAACCCACTTCCCTTCCATCAGCCCTACCAACGAAATAATAATAATATTCTTCACAGGGCTTCTGGAAGAATGTCTTTTACATACAAAATTTATCATCATTATCATTACTCCTTTACTACTACTTCCCATGTTACATGTCCTCAATAAAAACTCGTATCAACTTTATGCCAGCACTCGGAGTGTATATACACACATAATTGCAGTTATCTTCCAAACACAGCTTACCCAAATTTTTGCTTCTTTCATTCTTTACATTCGTATAGACACACACACACACCGTTGTAATTGTTAATTCCTTCTTTCCCTTCATCAGCAAAACACAAATTACTCTCGGAGAGTTTCTCGAGAACAAATTTTGTTTTATAAGGGAGAGACTAAAATATACGATCACAATAAAATGTATATTGCTTTGCCGAAATATATGAAGTTTTAAATGATAGCCGTGTTGTAAACTTGTGGGATTCTTGAGTAATAAATAATGTTTTCCTTCAAGTTCATCAATGAATGTGCGCAAAAGATCAAAACTCCTCTCTCACAGTTTAAGAATGAACTCTCAGTCATAATTGTATTGTGAGGAGATTGAATCTTGCATCTTCCTCTCCCTTTGTGTGTTTGTAGTTTGTACTCAACCTATCAAAGCCCAGGGAGGATTTATATTTGTGAGAAGATTGGAAATTCGTAAGAGAATAAGAAGAGAGTTTAAGCCTCTTGTTAATGTAAAAAAGACAATTTGAAACTTTGTATAAACAATAACTACCTATACTTTTGAAAATGTATACTACCCACAGAAGATAAAAGCAGTGTGTGTGCGTGATTCTAAAAGACTCGGGGAGTGTAGGAGTCTTACTATTATTATTATTATGTTTGTACTGAGGCTCGAGGAATGAATTCCTCATTACATGGGTTTCATCTTCGAAGAAAGACGAGATAATGGTTGTAATGATAGTAATAATGAAAGGAGACGTTCTCTAGTCTGATAGCCACCCATAGACTTCGACTACTTCTTGATTCATTAAATAAAAGATGTAACAAGATGCAGGAGCTCAGTGGTTCATCAGATTTGGATGCAGCATTAATATTATATCCTTGTGGAATAAATCTATATACTCAATAATGCTACATTGTCCTTGCACCACAGGTACCTACACCGAGTTGTGCTCTTCGATTCTTCACAACTTTTAAATCGTGATCCAGCTCCTGATGATACTTAATACTTACGTCCATCAGCGTCCAAGTTTTAACATTTGATCCATCTTTACTTCATCTAGCAGTGTTCTATAGAGTGATACTGGAGAAATCAAACACATCATTATTATATCGTGTTACTCAAACGATGCTTTCAGTGGATGTGTATCTGCTTTGTAGGTTGGGGTTCATAAATTTTGTATATGCTGACTCTCTCACACGATTAGCGGAGTAGTTGTAGTTTTATGTTGTTCTCACTAGGAATACCAGAGAGAGAGAGAGAGAGAAGATAAAACTCACAGAAGGAGTGCAAAACTGAAAGCTGCTTTCTACCTTTCTTCGTATATATGCGACAGCACTATAAACAGAGTATTTGGTGCTAGTTCACCATTTGGCTGCTCTTTATGTCCTGGATAATGACCATTGTACACATTGAGAGTTCAGGCGATATTGAATGTCGTAATGAATGAAAAGTTCACTGGGATTAGGTTAAACTGTGGAAAGCAGGGTGAGTAAATCGGACTGAAGAATTTATTTCACCAAGTTAGTTTAGAGAGTCAGTTTATATGTCTCGTATGGATTCCGGTTCCCACATTTCTTACTTTACTTCACTTTCTTCATTTACTTCGTCCGGTAGTACGTTTCCTTTTTCTCAATACGAGTTAGGAGCAGGAGCAGCAAAGGAGCAGTGTTCAAGCGAAAGTTCCGCTTGCCTACTTGCATTCACGGATATGGACCTGCTTCCTTTCAGGTCGTAATTTTGCTTCAACCGCACCGGCTTTACGAAGACAAACTTTACTTTCTCTGCAATAAAGCCTTGTGTCAAATCCCGCACGATATTACATCCGAGTTTTAATTTTACCTTAGAATATATTACTACTCCTGACTTTTGAGCAGTCGTACGCTCTAAACTACACACACCGCAATGTTGAATATGTATTGTTCATTATACTTACCTATATATAGTCCTCTTAATCCGAGAAGCTAAAAGCGTGTTTTGTAAGCTACATTTTCATTAATACTCTCGTAGCTTTAATCTCGAGTTACGAAATACTTTCATTGTAGTGGTTTAATGTATTTTGTAACACGCTTTTATGTAGTTTAACAAAATCTTATGAGCCTTAATAATTACTTACTATTTTTAACCTCTGCATAAAATGTCCGTAAAAATTGGTTTGTTACATGAGAACGGGTTGCTTCAGTAGCTCGCGTAATATTCTCGAGACGAGTATTAACATTTCTTGAAAGCTCCATTGAATAGTGAGCTAGCAAGTTGCAAATTGCAAAGAATTCACCTGTTTGTAGAGCATCGTGATTCCACTTTATGGCAATTGTATGGCTATCCTAATTTCACATTTCGTCTTTGTTTAATTATTACTTCGATTTTACAAGTTCGCTAAAGAAAAAATGGCTCTGTATGGTTGCTGAATCATTATTGTTCCAGGGAATGCAAGATCCGAAAAGGTTCAGTGCAACTCTAAGAAACCAGTTGACCTGATAGCATCAACCATTTCTATTTCTTATGTATTCTTATGCATACTAAGCAGTCACACAATTTCATATCATAAACATAGAATAAATGGAATGCATGGTTGATTCAACATTGTCTCAGACTTGTCGTGTGACCCTATACTCACTATATAGTAGTAAGACGAAACAGCCAACTCTCGTATATATATTTTATCTGACTAGTTTTCATTAAATCTCTTACCCATAGCATTAGCGTTACTTTCTGGCATTCCTGCTTCCAGAAAAAAGAAATCTAATTATTTGTATTTTTGTTTATTTCAGACGCCTCAACAACAACCGACTAAGGAGTATTCCGGATCTTCTTTTTGCCAACAGTCCAAACCTTAACAAAATGTACGTACAAGTAAATCTTTGCTCTCTCTTTTCTTAACACGGAACAATTCAAAGCATTCACCGAACATATTCTCAATGCAAATTAAGTAGAAGCCCGAGTTATTCAAAATCTACAGAATAAAACCTTCGTCAGAGGCTTATTGAAAGTAAAATGAATGGAAGTTTCTTGTTCGACAATGTTTCCCAGACCTGGAGTAAAAATTGATATTCCCATGTGACGAAGTTTACACTGAATGAGATAAGACTCGATGTTTTCTCAGGGTAACTCAATCGACACGGAGAAAGAGAGACTGGTGCAAATACAATGCGACTTTCACCACCACGTATAGTTTGTTCTCCTACCGTTCAGGGCGAGTCAATTAGGTCTGAGGAGAGATAGAATTGGAGGGATAAAGATAGGAATTTCGTTGAATGAAGTAGACGGTAAAAGTGTGAGAGATTGGATGAGGGAGCATTGAGTTTTAGATCTGCCTGGAAGCCAGGAAAGCTTTAGAAAGCCACTTACAAAGGAATCAAGATGTAATTTACGAAGGGGAAGGAAAGCAAAAGGGGAGAGAAAGCATCGGCTAAAGAGTATGATCACCAGTTTTAGTTTTATGTAAGACAAAACTTTTTCAGCCCTTCTTGCGTTGTTTGCCACTAACCTACCGTGAATGTCTAATGTCTCCATACATACTTTTACTCCTGCTGCTTCGATAGCTTGCAGTATTTGACGTGAAAACCATAGAGAGCTGGGGGTGCGCACGTAATGCTTCACTAACTTTATGAACTCTGCTATCATTCACTTGATGATGAGTTTCGTGGAACAAAACTCCGTTTCAATTCTATCCAATAAGATAACAACATACCCGCACCTCTTGCATGATTAAAATCGAAACTTAGATAGTCATGGTGGATTTGTTAGAAAACATAAGCTAACAGACATGACGTGAAATCTTACGATTAGTGGCGAGCGTCCTCAAGACAGTGAATAACATTTTACATTAATGAATGATTTTTTAGTTAAAAGAATTATTTAGGTGTTAAATTCTTGTACTGATATTTATGATTCTATCAAAATTTGACTAGACAACAATGTCATTCTGGAATGATTTCGAATCTTGTCAATGGACACATTGTTTTTAGTTTTTAGATAGTTTAGTAACAAGTTGAATTTTGCTGTTTCAGTGCAATAACAACAAGCATTATATTTTTCAATAGTAAAACTAGTTTCATTGTAATTACGAAAACTGAGCAGAAGTTTATAGTTTAACTGTGTGCTAGTTTTGTTTGTAAGGGAAGTATGAGACGCTGAACAGCTTCAGGACCCAACACGAGAGAGTTTCACAGTTTATCGCTTCATGATTCACCGTCTCTTATATATATATATATATAGGGGAACCGGATGGTAAAATTGTGTGTGCTCAGAAAAACGCTCAAAGGGGAAAGAGGCAAAACGGAAGCAATTTAAGTTGCGAATTCTGCTCACGGAATTTCACAAGCTGTAAAATCCCGTCACAATTCATTCGGATTCAGGCACTAAGATTATAATGATTCACGTAAAACTCGTCTTCATTTCGGTATTGATTACTTCGTCTCATTCTTATCACTTCCATAATGTTTCTATATCAAACGTTTTATGGTGTAAGAAGTTTCTCTAAAACTCTCTAAAGTTAGCTTAAATGTACCATCTGCGATGGATTCTAAAATATTATTTAATCTACCGCTGAGCTGAAGCCATCAAAAGAATTCTAAATTCACCTCTTTATTATTCTCTTTCATGCTCCTAAAACTTCAGACTCAACTTCTCGAATGAAATTATTTTATAACAGTTGAATACTTTTATATACATTCTGATGTGTGTGTGTAAGGTTTCATCTATATAAGCCATACGAATCACATTTCAATAAAACGATGAGTGCGCCTGGCTTAGGTCTGAAGCACTTGTGTTCAATCGTAAGTTTCGATTCAGATCATGGGAATCAATTTATTTCAGAATCGTATCAGAAGTGGATGAGTTTTATTCCTTGAAAGTTCAAACTAGACCATATTATAAAACACATTTCAACTAGTAAAAACTATAAAATATACACATAGTGAGCAACTTACATATATACCACCCCAAAGTAATAATAATAATCATCTATACAATGATGCTCTTTGTCTGCGAACTGCACATTTATAACTGCGGTAGCTTGCACATTTTGTTTAGCAAGACCATAGTTGTTGGTCAAGAAATATGATACTTTAAATTAACAATGAATGTTGTCGAAGATGTGTTTAAAGTAGAAATTGTATCTGGTTGAACAATTTAGCCGTGCCTTGTGTCTTGTGTGTCTGACAATGAAATCCAGAACTGCTTGGCATTTTGTATATTGTATGCGGTAAATTCTTCGCAGGTTTAACAAGACTCATCAAAATCATATTTCATGGGTAGATATTTGTTTCCAGCTTGCCCATCACATACACAACTGCCTTGCCTTCCATTACCTTTTATGTTCTGACTCCAAGAGATAGATATGTTGATCCCTTGAGTTCCTGTTCTTTAAGTGAAATCACTCGTGTCTTTGTATCAAACATGCTTCCTTCCTATGTCTCACAATCTTTACATTTCAACCTACCAGCATAAAAAGACACACACCATATAGTTTGCTCTGTGTGGGCGATGTATTTAATCTTTTTGAAAAAGTATCAAAAACAACTGAGCAGACATTGAACAGAACAGTAAGTCAGAGTACGCTGCTTTGGGATACATGTGAATTCAAAACTTAACCCTGCATTGTATTCTTCTTTGCACTTACACATTTCTTTGGGAGACAGTATTACGACTTTACCTTGGAATAATGTAGAATGCATTTTTAAAATTCGTACATAAGAATATACAAGCACGACTGTCACCTGTCATATACTTCGTTGTATATTGTCACGTTTCCTCACGATTGTTACAACAAATCCTCGTGACTGTTTAAAAATTAAAGGATTGCATAAAATGTTTTTATAAGAGGTGTACTATGTATGTGTATACCGTGTGCCTTTTTCTGTCTTTTATTACTTGTAGCAGGATTCTATTTCTAACTTGTAGATTTGCATGAAGACCCTGTCTAAAAAACGAATGCAAAATCTAAAGATTGATAAATACGCATGGTGGTACAGTGACAAGCATCGAGACATTGAAAGACCGAGGATCTGCAAGCCATTTTGACAAGATTAGGCACTATGAAGTTGAGTACAACAACAAATATCCGTGGAAAAGTTCGTTCTTCAATATTTATGGATTTGGAAACAAATTTTATCTCAGGAAATTAGCACGATCTAGGATTCTTTGATTCCAGTCCAAACTGTTATTGCATTTCATTTATTAGTATAAACTTGTTCAGGAGAATCAGAGAAGGATCATTATGTTGCTTCCTCAATAACCAATGAAACTATGTGCGATTCGCCAGAAATTCCCTCTCTCTCTCTCCGTGTTTGTCTTGCCAACAACTGTGAAGCTCTAATTATCTCTCGGAAATGAAAAACACACGTAGAATGACTATGAACTATTGAGGAGAGAGAACATAAGGAAGCTTATTCTGAGTAACAAGAAATCATTTTAGTAGGTTTTGCAATTATTGATGGAAAGTAAACGCAGCACAGAATATCATTGTAAACTCAAGTGGGAAACATTAAGAATGAAGCTGCTGTGGCAGTGATTGACTACCAGACACCACACACCTCATAAATTCACCATGCTTATCCTCATAAAATTCCTTTTTTGCTGGACCTTTAAAGAGATGATCTTTTCTGCTAACCTTTCTCTCTCTCCCCTCTCTCATACGTGTACATCCCCTCTGCTGTTTTTTGTTACGCGTAAAGAAGCTTTTCTATTGCTTTAACTTCATTTCACCTACACAACAACGATTATCCTCTCAATTTAAGTGGTGCAGTCTCCCATAATCTACTGCCATTCATCTTCTCTAGACTTCTTCTATTTACTATTAGGTGCATAAAAGTTCGAAACAAAACTACGCGTCATAAAGACTACCAAAGAGTTTAGTTTTTCTCAGCCTTTTACTCCTCGTGCATCGAGGTCATTTTTCGCGTATCGTAATAAAATGACTTAGAGGTTTCACTCAAGAAACTCAGGGACTCGAGTGCCTTAGACATCTCCGATCAAATATATTGTTCACTACCCCGTAAGAATCTTGTGCATAATAAGGTGGAAGATGATTTTGGCTGTTTAGGTTAACTTGCTCCTGCATATTATTGTAGTGGCCACACGGTTAATCCCGGATCTAATCTTAGGGACAAGTTCTTTAGGCAAACCTATTGTCATCAAAATGAAGCAACATTCCTGATTTAGTTCCCTCTTGTCCGCCTCGGATAGGAAATCCTGAATATTTCCATGAAAGGTTAACAAAAGGGACTGTTTACAGTTTGTCAAATAAAAATGAGTTCAGCTTAAAATATTGTTTCCTGCTACGAAGAATTCTTGGGGGCAGCATTAAATGTTTATTGCCTCTTTGTTACTCTTCAATGCTGTGTTTTAAAGAAAAGACCATTTGAAATTTTGAACAGCCCTTTTAAGTCATTATCTCTACTGGACAAAACCCCCAACGAAGTTTACCAAAGTACAAATGAGACTTTTGATGATTGTGTTCCAATCTCATCAGTCTGCTAACCACGTATACGTAGTTAGACATTATAAAACGCTAGTATTTATGCGAAGTAATGACATTTTTCAACAATTCCAACGTTCGAGTTCCCTATGAACCGAGACTCATCAAGTTATGGCTAATTAAGACTTTAAAACATTTCTAATTAGATTATTTACATCCTTTACATCAACTCATTTACGTATCTGAAAAAATTATGCATGCAAGAGATTTACTCACTTGCACGCTTCATAGTGTTGCAGTTTATGAAATGGTTAATTAAACTAGGCAGCCATAAATGGAAGTAAAAAAAACCATGATTAAATCTCATGAAATTAAAATGCGTGGCATTGCTCAAGTACTCCTTGTCGGTTGTTGGCAAAGTGTTGTCATTACAAGAAGTTTAATTAAGTCACACCTCATCAGCCCAAATTAAGCATCTCTGCTATGTACATGTATATAATATGCATAATCCTCTATCCAGCTTACTATCAGTAGTTAGTGCCGGGCTGCATTTAGCATGTAATTTACAACCTGTGACGGAGATAAATCCCTGAATAGCAATATACTAGTTCTAAATGGCTAATCTATGTGGACAAAATTAACATGATTCCTCTTGCCTCTTATTTAAAGAGTGCTCGCAGTATAATCATACTATCCTATACTTGAATGAAACTTAAAAAACAAAGGCGAACAAAATATGGAAATCATTGACATATTTCTGAGTTTTTATTTTTAGAACTGCCATTTTTGAATTATTTGTAAGGAAGATTTTAGTGCACATCAGTTTCGTTTCTTCTGATGTGCTTTCATTGTCTGACTGCTTAGGAAATTTTGTATTCCTCAGAGTCAAAACTGAATAGACTGAAACTGGATTGTAAGAAATCCTGTGTTGTAGTGACGCATTCAAGATTTTCTAGAATAGATGAATGTTCAAGAAAAGTCGTGATGATGAGCTTGAAAAGGGATAGATAGCTACATAAGAATAAACATCGAGCATATAAAGTCAAGTGAAATTGTTAAATGAAATGAAAAGTCTTTCATGAACAATGTGCTTATAGGTCTGTGAGCCACAAAGGGTGTTTTTCAAAACTCTGAATGTAAATCCAAACCTTCGTAGATAGTTTTTTGCGAGTAAAATAGAAGTTATTTCGGTTTCCACACTGATTATACCTTACTTGCTTAATGATCTGCAAATTCATTGTGACCCTTGATAGCGTGTAACAGTACCTTTCATTAGGTTCTGTAGGCATTCAGTCTATAGCTCATTTACAATTTGGTATTTAGATTAGCTTCACAATGTTAATGTTGCTGCCAGGAATATTTATGGCGGCTATTGTTGAGTTCGATGTTGTAAAAACAATGATTTTTTAATTCTTGCGAATTCGGTACTTCATCTCTCAAAATTTCATTTGTCTGGATCAAGTGAAAGTTATGTAAGCTAAATGTGCTCATTTCAAGAGTGTCGGGTGTGTCCATACTTAACACCAATGTACAACAGGGTTGGTATTCCACAACAGTGATAATGATTTGTGAGTCGCTTATTTCCTTGAGGTTGTCTACATGGTAAGGAAACACTTCTTACACGCTTACAGTATGAGCTTGTTATCAAAGAACCGTATCAGTTTCCCACCGTCTCGTTATCTCTTTAGATTTACACAGTAGCCGGAGAAAAACAATGTGCTTCAGGCTTCAAAAGAAATACATACATTATTTTCCTTCATATCATACGAGTCTCCTCAGTTTACTCGGAGATTCGGGTAACACGGAGCTATGCTACAAGAGTAGAATTCTAGAATATCAAATTGTCGAGTTGATTCATGTTTCATCAAATCCCAGTTTGCTTATAGTTTGTGTCATTTGCCGTAATAAAGAAGTCGTATAACATACACGACGACACGAGAGTTAAAAGTGAAAGGAGAGACTCTTCCTTGATCTACTTTTCACACACGCGAGAGAAACCAAATAAAGATTTCTCTCCTGTGGGAATCGCTTGCAATAAGACGTACTTCTGAAATAGATCTTGTGGAATGAATCAAGACAGATTTTACACTATATGTATTTCTTATTTGCTCATTTCAATAATCAATAAGAAACCTATATATACACAGACATTTTCACATTTCCGCTGGGAAAACTTATTATGATATTCTACGAAACGGCAGGAGAACAAATTGACTAGGAAGTATTTTCGAGCTCTCAGACCGTCGGATGAGTTCTCTGCAATTTCTTCCATATAAAATAAACTATTTGGTCTAGTGTGCCTTAATTTACAAGAAGAAGTTGCTTCCTTTCACGCTTTATTAAGTTAACCTGAAATTCTCCAGAGGAGTTTCTAGTTTGATGTTATACGCTGAATAACTTATATTATGCACAGGAGAGCTTTGACAATCGATCAGTATAATATCGCGATTTTTACCTTCTCCTCCCGAATACATTACTTCATGTACCTTACTCATGTTATCTCTCTTAAAATCAGTTGATAGACTTACTTTTACATCCGTTTCTTACTCTTTCATCATCTCAGTCATTACAAATTAGTTCAATCATCTCTAAATACATCTGTATTCCCACGGGAAAAGAAAGATGTATCATTTTGGTTTCAGAACTTGTCAAGGGCAAACTACGTTCCAATAGAATCCTCTACACTTCTCTTCTACTCATGATCATTTATAATTTATGCATTAGATTTTCTTCATCTTTGATTGGGCATCATCACTACAACCTGTCAGAATGTCTGAGCTTGTATACAGTAGACATAGGTATATATTTTATACCATTAACAACTACAACATTTTATGACTGCTTCAGACAGTTCAATTTCAAGTAAGTAACAACATCACGCTGAAGGAGGGTTCTCATCTTCATTGACATCTACAGCAACTTTTATCAGCTACAAAAAGTGAGGATAAAAATCTGGAAGTATTTGGGAGTACAGCACCAGAATATCGAAAGTTCCCTTCTTCGTTTGTACTTTCATCCATAATGAATTGAATAACACAGGCGAGTGAAGAATAGTAGCGAGCAATATCCATAAAAACTTCAAATTGAATGTGACAATCGAATTTAAATCCTAGGAAGTTCCTTGATAGCTGTTTAGAGAGGCTGTTATTGAGGTCATCATCGTGTTTGAATCCCAAAAAGATGTACATCCGGAATTGTCGAAGTTGGCAGATGGCAAAGTTATAATTCCATGCAGCGTGTTACCTTAGGATTGCTAGACGAAAATCATTTATGAACATTGAATTTGTTGAGAGTTTGGCCCTGGGAACTGGAACTCTCGCTAGCCAAAAAGGTTTTATCACTTTCTGCTTGTAAATAAGCGATGACAAATTCAATCAGACTGTATTGAGACTTGGCTTTAATTCAACATAATAGCATACATGGAGCTCATTGAGCACGTGACTAACATATTATTATAGCAATCTTGTCTTTGCCCATAACAATGGATGTATGCGCACTTCTTTAGATAAGTGTCTGCAAATAGTTTTTAGATTAATAATACTATTGCTTGAAGCGTTTTAAATGAGAAGCACGTGTATTATACATGCATGTGCCTCCTTCCTAAATATTTCCACCGCATTTGTCAAATCCTCTTCCGAGTTGCAATACATCGTTTCTCAAAGCGTGTGTGTGGATCAATCCAGGCTAATCGGATACCAAATGGCTCGTTTTGTATGTTCATTTGCATTCCAATGGGAGTATATCCGTGTGAGAAAGTAGTAGAAGTATATCAGTAGTAGTAATTAGTCTATATAGAATAGAGTGTTAATACTGTACTGTGTAAGTGTATATACTGTGCAAAAATGCAATTCGAAAGCCGTAGGAAAAACCTACACTCAGTCAGAACATTCTCGCAAACTTATTTTATGCGTTCCATTTTAAGCTCGCAAATTATACAGAATGAATGGTTATTATGACTAGCTGGAGTTCAGAATCGTTTGGCTGGGCCCATCGGCCTCTGAGAGAATGTTTTGAATTAAATTATAATGAATCAAAGGCTATGAAAATATGCTTATAAGAATAAGGAGCTGCTGAGCGTCTTAAAGTTCAAGTAGACGCAGCGTTCAAAGTTAATAGGTGTGAGCTGAACATTCCTAGGACCAGTTTTCTTGACGGCATAGGGGATCAGAAATCCCCTCGTCGTCGTCGTTAGATTAGAAACCGACAATTCACTTTCCCATATTAGGGAACTCCTTCTCACATTCTCACCTCTTTCTCCTTATTCCTCTATAACCATTTTCAATTCATTTATCATACTCTGTGAATACAAAGCACTCAAATTATGGCGACTTTCATTTCATTCTTAGGATTTTCTATTCTTCCTGGCCACCTCGTGTGTCACACTCCTCATCACATAGCTTCATAATAATTTATGAAATCGCACAAGCTCGTATTTATTGTCGTGGCTTCTTCTCAAGTGCGAACTTCAATAGGGAGCCAAGCATGGAAACGCCTTTTGTACGAACTCTGCATATAAATCCGTGTGTATGTGTGTGTGTGTGTGTGCTGACTTCCAATCCAATAACACATGTAGGAGGAACGTACGTTCACCTGAAATCTTGGAAACCTAAGCCCATTTCCTTATTAATTCCACCTCTTGCCTTTGAAATATGGTCAGTAGATTTCATTAGGAATTCCTAATCCGTTTAAATTATCATCAGTTACTCCACTTCTCTCTCTCTCTTTCTCATGATAATATGATATTTCCCTGGTTGTGCCACTGATGGTTTTGTGTAGTTGAAGGATAATTCAGGTAACTGGATATCATAAAGTTTGTTGAAGGAGTGTCGGAAATATTATTTTGAAATGCGTCGATTAAATAACTTCCCATTAAAAAGCCTCGCCACCACACATTTAAACATCTTCAACTGTTTTAATGAGACTACAGACATTAATTTTAATTTATATACTGCACTCTGAGTTATATTCAAGGCACGTGAAATGGAATATAACGAAATCACTCAAGAATTACTGTCAAGTATCTATTGGTGAAGGAATTCCTTTGGAGTAATTGTATATCGACCATGAAATTCTGTTCTTTTGGAAAGAGACAAAAGAATCGAATACGTCGTGATTCTACATTTATTTATAAGATAAGCACATGATGTTTAGAGAAAGGGATGACAATAGGTGATGGGATTACGCGATGGGCAGTAGAGAAGTAGTTTTAGTGTCTCTGGAAACATCCACCACGTATATCTTTTTGTGGGTCATCTTCGTCGTAAGAAATACGACGAGTGTGTACAATATCTTTCGAGTGGGATCCATCGTAGTAAGGTAAATCTTCCTTACAACTTACAGGTTTGAAAGCTTTCGCTAGATTCAGTATTCCGCAGTATGGAATAGGAGACAGAGAGAGAGAGAAATGATTTTCCATTCGAAAGATCTTTTTACAGAACAGAAGCAAACAACTTTTTTGTAAGAAGGAACACGGCATACATAGGCATCTTGATCCTATTACCTACTCAGAGTCTCACGAACCGAGAAGCCTAAGAACAAAGACTCATGTATCCTCATGTGGTGATGTGACCTAACGTTATTTGTATTCACAAGCCAAAACTGAAGTTCCAGAGGAATAAGAGTATATTATATCCATGTTGGGACTTTACATTCACACTAACACATTCCAACAACACTTTTTATTGAAATTAGCTTTAAAGTTGCCCTTAAACTAAGTATGTTTATTCCTGTGACACGATGTGAAAATAAGGCTTAGCTCTGACTCTTGTACTATACATGTAAGGGCGTGCATATGAGACGGAAGCATTCGATGCTCAGAATAAAAAGTGGCGTTGACTCTCCAATATTTCCAACACAGAAATACATGTACATACATAGTACTGATAGCACACAAGAATATATATATGGTGGACATGCTTTCCTACCCGTGAAGTTGACAAATGTTGCGTTACCTAGTTTGAATATTGATAGAATCGTTCAAAGAAATACGAGAAAGTCGAGAGTTTTGTACAGAAATTCTAAAACATTCGATAACAATGGGGTATAAGTTTACATATAATGCTTTATAAGCATCACCTTAACGAAGCGACTATTAGATAGCATGCCCAAGCATTTATTCTTTGCAGATTCTTTTAGAGAGATACGAGACAAGTTACATTTATTCAGAAATTATTCTCCGAATGGTTTCTTCTTGCAAAGTACAATTGTACAAGACGAAGATGAGGATTGATGAACTGTACATGTGGAACTCGGGAGTAAATCTGAAATCCCCTTCTTCCTAATGAAGATTGGCATGATCTGCCTAAAACTCTTGTCCTATAAATTAGCATTAAAGTAATCGCCGTCGCCATCCATTTAGCTTAATGTATTTCTCCGAGTCTACCACTGCTGTATAGTTCATTATTCACGCGTCTTGGATTGAATTAAACTTCTTTAATTGAGGAACCACGTACAATTTTATTAAGCTACTGTGCTCACTCACACATATGTCCTTAGTAATAAGCAGATCTACATGCATTCTAGAGTTGCTAACATTAATTCTGTCCTTCCACGCTTCTCTTCTTCTTGCACCTTTTCTTGCATTCACGTTTTGTGTGAATCCCTTGTACAAAATGGTTTTTAACCAAGAATATTAAGTAATTGTATTTCTTGCATACATTTGGGCTTATTCTTAATCTCAGAGACGGACAAATTATTGCAACAGGAGAGAGATAAAGGATAATATTCATTTCTTGAATCCTGACATTGCTGACACGAACAATATAATATCTTATCAATTTCTGCTATGCTTTCTCGTAAATAGTAAACTTGACAATTTCTGAGGTCACTAATATCATCTCTGCCAATTCTGCCATGACTGTTACTGTTGGTTCTGAGGATCGATTTTTTATATCTGCTTTGCTTGCAGCAGACATTATAAAGATTTTTATGTCCTTTGGCAAGCTGGGTACACAAAGTTAACAAGTTAAATTATGCTACCAGTATCATTTACCTCTCAAGTGTATCTTCAAATTAAATGGGAAACCAAAACTTTGTAATACACACCACCACATGCTCAGTTTTTCAACACGTTTAGCTATTTTAATGATGCAAAATTAAGCACGTGTTCTTCTTGTGCCTTCGCGTTATGTAGCAAGTCACAAGTTCACACTGCAAGAAGTATGTTTTGGCTTCCTCTTGCAGATGTTTGTCATTTCGTAATATCAAATCATTTTCTGCATACTTTACTTCTTGACATATGAAGCATGGTTTTATGGTGCAAATTCCAAGAACTTTTCACGTAAAATATAGTTTACTTAATGAGGGCAAAAAGCGACTTAATTAGCTCATCTCGGGTGTTTTTAAGGTGTTCGGCGTGCTCATGATTAGAATGTGTGTTTCGTTAAAGTACATTATGAATATATGGCAATTTAATGTGTATGGTTTCTTGTTTATTTGTATGTTGCAGAGATTTAAGTCACAACCAACTGAGTGCGCTCAGGAAACGATCTTTGATGGGACCCAACTTCCTCAAGTCATTGTAAGTCACATAAACAACATTGCATGTTGTGTGTAGATTGGCAATGGCTTGCAGATTTTGTCTTACTTGCTAGAAATAGTTTCGCGAAGCTAAAATGAAAATAACACTTTCACACTTCCACTGCAAATCACCTGCACCCACAACTTAAAGTTATAAATTGACTCCACGCACTAAATTCTTTGGGTGCTCAAGCTCCTGTAGATTAATAGAACAGCAAATAAATTCAAGTGCTCACATATATGCTAATGCCTGACTGAATAAAGTTAGAAATGTTTTGGAATGACATGGATGTAAAATTGATTTACAGAATGCTGGATCACAATCAACTTACTTGTATCGACGAGGCTGCTATACGACCTTTGCGGGACTTGGAAATCCTGTAAGTTGGGTGAATTAATTGTTCTCAATTGTCAAATGCATTACATCTCCCTTCAACCAAACATAAACAAGAAGAAAAAGGCTGTAAAGGGTTAGCAAAATGCGAAGTCTTCAATTTGGTGTGTGTAGGAGAAAATATACGTGGATTAATAGGGAGGAAGGATGCAAAGAGAACTCTATGTAAAGCTAGTATGTTACTTATCTGGATTTGTGTGATATAAACAGCACTCTGGAACACAACAATCTGACGTCCCTGCAGAAAGACGCTTTTGAGGGCTTAACCAAACTAAAGCACATTACACTGGGTGACAATCCACTGATATGTGATTGCCATTTGGGTTGGCTATACCAATGGCTGAGAAGAGCTCCTAAAAGCGCCTCGCAAGCCAGATGCAACTCGCCATATCACCTCAGAGATAAACCTACAGAAGAAGTAATGGAGTCCGAGTTTAAATGTGCTGGTGAGTTTTGAATTCGATCGATTAATGCACGTAGTCTACATCTTGCACAACTTTTTCTGCCCATAAAAGCCGACAAGATTCATTGGAAGTCATTAAAGTGAAAGGAACCTTTTTTCCTGCTGTAGTTAAGCATTGCAAATCAATAAATTGTAACTCTAGTCGTATCACTTACTTGAGGAAGGAAAGCATCTTGACTTTTGGATATTTTGAATAAAAGACATATAATACGGATGATGACATTTAACATTCGACTTGTTCGAGCTCTATATATTTGTATTCAATTTCTCACAGAAAACAGAAATGAAGGTTCAAAGTTGAGTTGCAAGCTTCGGCCAGAAGAGTATCTGTCTTGTATTTAATGTCAGAGGAGAGTTACTTCTAAGAATATGACTTCCCTCTCGAAGTCTGAGGTTGATATGTAGCCGATATCCAATTCCATTCACCATTTCCTTCGTGTGCTCCCCAACAGAAGCACAAAAGTAAAAGCTTTTTGATAGAAAGCAACGTCTAAGAGCTTTCCTCTATCCTTCGCCACAGTTCTACACATCTATATATGAAAGCGACAAGGCTTTACTAGAATTTTATGTTTTTCTTATCCACCAGAATATGTTAAAATTGACCATTTTTCATCCCAGACATAAAACTCTGTGCAAGAGCACAGAATTGCTGGATAAGTTCTTCCGTAAGGAATTCTCCAGCTAACATTACAACTTATCCAGCGCATAAATCCAGAGAGTCTAGTCACAAAGACAAAAGTGTTTCTTCCTCCACACACAGAAGGAGATACCTTTTAGACTTTTTCCATATTATTGGTTTTACCCATACGCTCACCAGCTAAGTTCCTCTGCCTTATCTCACGAGGTGAAGGTGACTTCTCTTCTGTCACTTTCACCTTGCACACACACCTCCTCGCAATTTCATTGAAAAACTGTCACTGTCGCTGTCTAAAACAGGGACACTCAAATGCGTCATTCTCATCATAACATCATAAGTCATTCATGCTTCCATATAGAAAGCGAAATCATTCTTCAAGTCATATCCAATTAGTCGCATAATGTAGGTCTCCTCAGCTGAAAGATTTATTGTATTCCCCTCTAGGAGTAATCGAACGGACTTGGAGCAAATGCGGAGGAGAGGAAGATTGTCCTCATCCTTGTGTCTGTGCGGATGGAGTTGTAGACTGCAGAGATTTAACGCTGAAGAGTGTTCCAGATTCACTTCCTGAGGATGTTATTGAATTGTAAGTGTGCATAATAAGCCTTTCTAAATTTTATTATTAAAATAACCAGATGAATGTATATGGATGGACAGGCAAAAAATATACTCTGTAGAGGGCCTTTAGAAAAAACCTCATATTTCTAAAGATTTAAGTGTTAGTTTAAGAGCTGCCCACTTGCCCTGTTGTAAATAGAAATATAGGGAACTCCCCAAAAGTACCGTAATTAAGTGGGGAATAATATGTATTGTGAACAAGTAGACAAGTAAAATACCCGAATGCCGTGCTTGAAGTCCATGAAGATGGAAAGATAAGATCGTATTTATAGGGTTACTATAAAAGAGTGAAACCAAAACACATACACTTGAATAGATTTCAAGACAGAAATATGTTGTCATGAAGAATGTATCTGATTTTGGTATTTTTGTGTACAGACGACTGGAGCAGAATGAAATCACGGAAATACCACCCGGAGCGTTTTCCTCATACAAACGTCTTCGAAGATTGTAAGGAGACGAGTTAACTTACTTGACTTCTCTAAATCCAGCTTTCTCATTTCTCCTTCGGTGCCTAACCCTTTACACTTCTCTCTGGATTATTGCTGTCCATTTTACGTCCTGTTATCATCATCCTGTCACACAATTCGATTTGAGTCATGCACACAAAACCTATAACACAGAGAACGACGAGTGTGTATACATTTCGAATCCTACTCTGCTATTCCATTTCTATTCCCATGATGCAATTCCAGTTTTGATTGTTGATTGGATGCTCTAGAAATCATCTTTCCATTGTCCCTTCCTTATTCTGTTCCGTGGCTATGTTGTCCACCATGATGAAATGCGCTTTTAAATTTCCGACGTCTATACTCACACTGCTCACTTTTTGAATCGTGTACATGATAAAACTAAATTTGGTTTATTTAAACTCTGCTCTTTTTGTGTTTTTGACAGGGACCTAAGCAACAATCAGATCCAGAAGATAGCAGTGGATGCTTTCAGAAATCTCAAATCTCTCACCTCATTGTAAGTTTCCTTTCGTCCACTACTCTGTCTCCAAGTCACTATATATGCGTTCTCAGAATGAGTGACAGGAATGCAAATTCCTTTGTATTGTGTCTCTGAGATACGTTATTATGCAAGTTTTACTCGAGATAGACACACGCAGTTTAAACACATTCTGTATGCTCAGTGAGCAAATCCTGTGTAGTCGTTTACCACAAAGCAGCATCGTCTCGGTTTCAAAGTCTTCTTAAGCAAGCGTTAGATGAATTTAATAGCAGCTAGAATGTATTCTGCACATCCATATTTACCAAAACCCATAAAGCAAGAAGCAGAAGAAGGTTTCTAAAAAGTGGTTCCGTCGACGGTTCCAATATAATTTCATGTTAGCGTAAGACACTTAATGAAATCTAATAATAATGCATCGTGAAAACCACTACTTGTGCTGTCTACTTGAGTAAACTTGAAGCTTGAACTTCAAGTTGGTTGACTATATAAAGGGAGATTGATTTCAAACCTTCCTTGTTTCAGGGTTTTATACGGAAACCGCATAACTGTTTTACCTCCAGGAATATTCCACGGGCTCTCTTCCCTTCAACTTCTGTAAGGTTCCATGATTTATGACATTTTGATGAGCATCTAATTTACCAGCGAGTTTTCATCTTGGGGATTTATTTCTTTCCGTGTATATATGAGCTGAACCAACTTTATGAATCATGTAACACTGTGCATTTCAGATGAGTACGCACACACACGACATGTGTAATAGCTTTCCCTGTTTTCAACACTCTTGCTTTACAATATCCGTGCTGCGTAGACTCCAGCACTCTCCTCATCCGCTCCAGCCAAGTATAAAGTTTCGTGTCTTAAGACGCCTCAACATTTATTTGACACTTATCTCCGCTTGAATTTCTATTTTGGGTTGTCTCCCATCCAAACTTTATTACTTCAAAGCACGAGATGATATAGCTTCAGCATAATAAACTACGAACTACCAACGATTTAGCTCATTCTGAAATCTGAAAGCACAACTTCTGTCATCGATGATAGTAGGCACTTTACATAAATGCAATTTCTACTATCCCAATTCCGAGTTTCTCAATAGTTGTCACTTTTTATCTATCGATCATTAACAAACTCAATGGAGATGCTCGCAGTAGTTAACAGTGTGAGATTTTGTGTATAAATCCATGTGTAACAATTTACAGATTACTGAACGCAAATCGGATTACGTGCATACGTCGAGATGCCTTCCGGGATTTAAACAACCTGAGCCTTTTGTAAGTGATGCATGTGTCAGTATGAATAATGTTCCTCGTTACAGACTACAAATATCATGTCTCATTACTATGCGTAATGATACGCATTCCAACCCTTAACTCGTGTGACGACTAACCCTTTCTGATTGCTACAATTTGTTTCGCATGATGAATTCCCCAATGCCTCACATACAACTCATTATGGCTAATTGTTAATATGCTTTACATTATTGTCTCCAGGTCACTTTACGACAACAAGATTCAATACCTAGAGAATGGAACCTTTGATGCCCTCATCAACATCCAAACATTGTAAGAATTATTGCCTCGTCTTTGATCATCTTTACCCTGTGTGTGTGTAATAAATCAAACCCGAGAATCAAAATTACCCGTAATTGCAAACACGTAATAATGATGAGTATAAAGTGCCTGGTCTCCACCACTTGACTTATTGTGTGTGTGTGTGAGGTTGTAAAATTCACTTTGTAAAAAACCGTATCATTTCGTTCTTAATCTACACTACAACAAGAGAATTGATGAACCTCACTTTTGCCGTTCATGCATAGGAAACTATATGCATGCATTCAGCAGAAAAAAGACTCTCTCGTGACTTTACCCTCATCATCACTGCGAAGCTCAATTTAGTAGACAAATTCTCTTTTCAAGTTCCTTCTTACAGAAAACCAAACTACAAGTGAGGGATTGACATTTTGCTTCTTCTTGAGCCTCTGGCAATCAGAAGATTCACAGTCTGAGCTCTGTCCCTAGTAAATTTACTATATATACCCGTCTGCTGCCACTGTCTTATACTTTCCTTATCTCTATTGTTTAGTTTGTCTTCTCTCTCAAATTTATTCACCTTGTACGTTATGAAATGCTAGACTAACAAAGTTCCGGTGAGAAGATGAAGTTTAGGTCTTTCCTTCAATCGTATCAATCCTACTTTTTCCCTGTGAGAGAGTTTGAGTCGAAGATTGTTAGTTCAGCCCTCAAGTCAGACCCCTCGCCAAGTGTTACATACGTAGTGTAGGATAGTTTGTGTATAGTCAATCGATCTCTCAGGATGCTTTCTTTTTCTATGTGAGATTGATTGGAGAAAAATTCTTTCAATTTGCCCGAGGTTAAAATAGTATCAACTTAATTTAGTTCCTGGAAGATTGGATGGAAATCAAGGGAATTCTTCTAACTTTCACTCACAGGAAATTGTGAATGGGAATGTATGTATGTATGTACAAATATCTATCTAATAGCTATTTTTGTATTCTTTTCAAAGAAAGCAAAATTACCTAATCAGGAACAAAGTTGTTCTCGGAATAATAACATGATTTCTTGACGAAGCACTCCGTGTTCTTGTGCGTATAGCCTTTAGTAATAATAAGCTATTCATAAGTAATTACTGTACGGTCAAAGATGAATCGTTTATTGTGTTGTGTTGTTCTGCCACACATTCTTGAAGGAATTCCATGTAAGGGCCATTCCAAGGAAGACACCTCTCTTGTTTGTTGGTAAGATGATGGTACTCACAGACAAACCAACAACCAGCAGGTCACCACCCACTCGTGAAAATAGAGAAAAATGATCTTTCATACTTGAGGGTGTCGCCGTCGGCTTTCTTCTCTCATAAGTGGATATCCTATCCAACACTAAATTGTCATGAATGACTGACTGAGCGTACAATCCCTTGTCTAGTAGTAGTGGCTCTGTATCTCAAAATCACCCAGTTGTCATACAGCAAACAAGGAATAAACGAGACAACTGTTTCTCATCTGCTTCACTGAATATCCTCTCTCGCCCACATCAAATGACGCTCTCATTACTCATTTCGAGGACATCAGAAGGGACCTCATCATATTATCCTTATTCCACGCGTAGTCCCACAGTCGTTACTACTTATCTTTCTTATCTCTCGTGTGTATACATGAGTCTTTATGTACATTCCTCAGCTCTCTCTCTCTCTCGCTGTTAAACCAGAGATGAGACTCGTAATAACTGTGTCCCTGATTACTATTTCTCATCTCAACTTAAATTAGTCGAGGGATGCATGTTATTTACATCTCAGGCTATGAGAACATTCATTTGAGACTCTTCTTTAGCACTGCATACTTTCATTATACTTCATCTTGCGCACCGTCATCTTTCCTTCAATTTCTTTTGTTCTTTTTGTTTCTTATAATTATTTCAAAATGAGTAGTAGACTGCTCAACCATGGAGTTCTATGAGTTTAATTTTTGGCTGTTAAATAACAAATTTTCTTTCACTTACCGACAATATATATAAATATTAAATGTATTCTAGTTTTTAATACGGCTCTATAGAATATCAAGAGAAAAGTTTTGGGCTAAAGTTTCTGTAGTTGAAATATGTTGCATGGAAAGTAATTGAGATTCAAGGGTTTTTTCGGAAAAGGGTTGAATACGAATCTAAGGCTTCTTGTCCCTCAAGTTAAAACCTTTGAATGATTGTAAATTTGTAGACACCTGGCTCGGAATCCTTTCCACTGCGACTGTCGACTTCGTTGGCTGTCAGATTATCTTCATCGAAATCCTATCGAAACATCAGGAGCTCGATGCGAGGCGTCAAAAAGGATGAAACGGAAACTACTCGCTGCTTTTAGGGAAGAAAAAATGAAATGTAAGTTAATATTATGTGGTTGACAATGCTTTACACTACATTCAGAGTATGCTCAATTCTCGCTTTTACTAAAATTAATTACAATTGACTGAATTAGTACCTATCAAAATAATTTTTCAAAACGTGCTTATCAATTCCTTGTTATTAAAAATATTATAATCTGTGGTTGTTTATTCTACAGCTACAATACAATATTGTAAAAAATTTTTACTCCATTCGCATTAATATGTATTGCCGAATTAATTTTTATGAGAAAAGTTTTGTTGCTTTCACTTCCACTTGAAAACGAAACACGAACTCAAATGGTAAACTAGTGTAAACGCAATAAGCATTGCGTACTAACTAGTCTCAAATCAACTTTGTTTCATTAATTACTTTAAAGCGGCTGTAAGTAAAACAATAAACTTGTAGGTAATGTTCATCCCCTATTTCATTCTCTGAACTCGACTCCTGTATGCTTCTTTTTAGGTGATGAAGAAGAAAGTAAAACTTGGATAGACGAATGTACCGACACGAAATGTCCAGCAGAATGCATTTGCGAAGGAACAGTTGTCGACTGCTCTAATCGAGGACTCCGAGAAGTTCCACAAGACATCCCAGAGCAAGTTTCTCATTTGTAAGTATAACTGGATACCAGCATTGAGAACTTTTAATTTTACTGTGTAGGAACGAACTTCGTTACCTTATCGTTAATTAACAAGCTTCTCCTTACTCCACATTAAAAGTAAAAGTATACATACTTCCTGATTTCGATTCGCGTAGATTTATAGTGGCTGTGTGAGTGCACATTTATACTTTCTAATTGGAACACACAGCCCCTCCCACCCTCTAATAAGAAATCGTATCCTTTCCTTTCTCCACGCAGAACGCTCATCTGAAGTTCATTCAGGTGGAATAGAATTAACCTCGTATTGACTTGATAAATAAAAACCCTCACCTCGTTAAATGAATTTTTTAATGACTTCGGAGAAGGCAGGGACACATAAATCAGTCAAACTTTCAATTACATATGTAATTATGTTCATGTAATTTCGTTTTTAGTTGAACTTATGCTAGCATTTGTTTTTCCTGTGTCTTAGAATCTTGTCTGGGAACAATTTAAGCCGTGTTAGAAACTCGTGGATCCATTTACTCCCTCATTTACAAAAGTTGGATCTCAGTGGGAATAGAATCTCAGCTGTTGAAGACGGTGCCTTCCGAGACGCCTCTTCTCTCCAAGAAGTGTAAGAACCCCTCGTGTTGCTCTTTTGATCATTCCTTAGCAAGTCTTCTTTCTCATTCTCTGCCGTATAATAAAACTTCACCATACGACGACGACTATCATCATCGTCATCATCACAGCATTCCCTGCAACGCAAGTACTTGACTTACTAAAAACTTCTTACAAATCTCTGTACATGCATATACGAGGCACACTTGAGACTTTTAACTATCACCAAATTATTGCTACAATATAAACTCATATATTCCACAAGCCTCGTCCCAGCCAGCGTGTATGTAGTGCACACACCTCGTCCATAACTTTTTGCATGAGGCAGTTAAACGAGCTCACTTATTTTTGTTACAACATCCTCGCAGTCCTTACTTAGGAATTCTTATTATTCTATTTGTTTTCCATTCCAGACGTAGGTAATAAACTGATTGACACGAGCATCAATCAAAATTTTCAACTTGAAAAGTGATGAGTTGCTTGAGTGGAAGTGGCTTATTACAA